>CENG01083818.1_pt1 | contig 22742 bp, 18 predicted proteins | sample 530131 | NCBI WGS metagenome assembly CENG01 (sample SAMEA2591057, study PRJEB7988) | marine metagenome | biome: marine biome (ENVO:00000447); feature: surface water (ENVO:00002042) layer; material: saline water (ENVO:00002010), including plankton (ENVO:xxxxxxxx) | depth 5 m
GGCCAATATGCCCTCCACTCCAGAAGCCATCCACCAATTCACCAACAATAATATCCTCTATGCTCCAGGCAAAGCCTCCAATGCAGGGGGAGTTGCTGTTTCTGGATTAGAAATGGCTCAAAACTCGCTCAGATATAATTGGTCTAGGGAAGAAGTAGATGCCAAACTACAATCCATTATGGCCGATATTCACCAATCTTGCATGGATTTTGGAAAAGAAAAAGGCTATGTGAATTATGTCAAGGGAGCCAACATTGCTGGTTTTGTAAAAGTAGCCGATGCGATGCTTGCTCAAGGAGTAGTTTAAACCTTCTTTAGAACATGCTGATTGAAACCGATGCCATTGTTATCAGTACACTGAAATACGGTGATTCCAGCCTAATTGCCCGTTGCTATTGCAAAGAATTGGGGTTGAAATCTTTTATGCTCAAAGGCATATTGTCCTCCAAAAAAGACAGTCTGAAAAAATCACTATTCCAGCCCCTCAGTATCATCAACCTGATTACTCAGGTAAAAAATGAGAACAAAGAGGGACTCCATTTTCTTAAGGAAGCCAGGGTGCGTTTTCCTTTGATCGAAATTGCATTTGATATCAAAAAAAATGCGGTAGCCCTATTTTTGTCCGAAGTAATCACGCGTGTCATTAGTGAAGAAGGGTCACCCAATGCCACATTATACCATTTTATTCAAAAAAACGTTATTCATTTAGAGCAAAAAGAGTTTTCACCGCTTTTTCATTTAAAGTTTATGATAGACCTCAGTCAACATTTTGGATTCTATCCCAATCAAACAGAAGTGGAGAAAGACTGTTTTGATCTAGAAAGTGGCTGTTTTTGCAGTTCATCCCCCTCCAAATATGTCATCGGAGGAGAGCTTGTGTTTGCGTTTAAAAAATTAATTGCTACAAATTTTGAGAAATTACAAGACTTGACATTTCCCAGTTCACTCAGACCAAAGTTGTTAAGTATTTTGATAGATTATTTTAATTTACATTTACAGGGCTTTGGAAAACTGAAATCAGTCGATATACTCCATGAAATCTTTCGTTAAAAATTGTTTTTTTCTGCTTTATGTTCCCTTTTTGGGTCTTCACAATCTTTGGGGTCAAGACATATGGTTGGAAGATAGTGTGACAGGGAATCCTTTGGAGAATGTAGTTGTTTTTTCAGAAGACGGGAGTCATAACCTACTTTCCAACGCCCTAGGAAAAGTAGTTCTTAATGATTTTCCCCGCGAGGGACAAATAAAATTTAGTCTGATGGGGTATCAACCCTTGACCATTTCAATTCTTGAAATTTTGCAAGGAAAAAAAGTTATCCCTTTGACCTCGGAGGATGAAGTTTTGGAAGAAGTGGTACTTTCTGTAGCCCGGTCTCAAGCCACAAGAGATAAAATAGCCGAGCAAGTAGGAATTATCTCTCGAAAAGAAATTGAAATCGGTGGAGTAGCAACTGGAGCAGACCTTTTGGAAATCAATCCCAACATCAGGATTCAAAAATCTCAAGGTGGAGGAGGGAGTCCTGTATTGAGGGGGTTTGAAGCCAATCGGGTCTTGATCGTAGTTGATGGAGTGAGAATGAACAACGCCATATACAGGTCGGGGCATCTTCAAAACGCCATTACCATCGACCCTCACAATATTGAAAGAGTGGAAGTGACTTTTGGATCTTCCTCCGTTGGCTATGGATCCGACGCATTGGGAGGGGTCATCCACTACTATACCAAATCCCCTCAATTGAACAGTAAAACTCGGGTTAAATCTGAGTTTTCATACACCTTTAATCAAGCCAACTTCTCTTTTGTAAATAATGTAAATACCGCCTTGAGTTATAAAAACTGGGGCAGTCTAACCAGTGTGAGTTATTCTAATTTTGGTGACATCAGAATTGGCGAAAAAAGAAATCACGGTTTTTCGAATTGGGGATTGACTCCCAATTACTCGCTCAACAGTAGAAATCAATACAGTGAAATGCCCAAAAGTAATTCCAATCCTAATATTCAAAAAAACACAGCTTACGATCAATTTGATGTTTTTCAAAAATTCCTTGTTCGACTTCCCAGCGACATGCTTTTGAATATCAACCTTCAATATTCGGAATCCTCCGATATTGATCGATACGATAAACTGGTAGAGGAGCGCGATGCAAGTCTTCGATTTAGTGAATGGTACTACGGACCCCAAAAAAGATTTTTTTTCTCCCCACAACTCAAGTTTTTCTTAGGGAAAAACTGGTTGAAAAAAGGAACGCTTACCGCTGCTTATCAAAATGTAGAAGAATCTAGAGTCAATCGAAAATTCGGAAGCCTGACCCGCTCCTATCAAATCGAAAATGTTGATGTTTATAGCATTAATGCTGATTTTTATGGAAATGTCGCCCAAGGACATTCCCTTTCCTACGGTCTGGAATGGACCTATAACAAAATTCGATCCCAAGGCTATTCCTTAGGCTTGATTATTGATTTGGAAGACATCATCGGTTACGGTGACCAAACCACTATACCCTCCCGCTACCCCAGTGATGGCAGTAGTGCCTCTAGTTTTGCTGGTTATTTGAATTGGATTTATAAGGCTAACGATCGCTTAACCATCAATGGAGGACTGAGACTCAGCAGATCAAAAATTATTGCCCGTTGGAATGACACTGCACAAGTGGACAAACTTCTCTCCTCAGTCGATTTACAATCTGAGGCTTTGACCTATACTTTGGCCATGACCTATCGAACCAACGAAAAATGGCAAATTAATAGTTTGATTTCCAGTGGATTCAGAACACCCAATATTGATGACATCGGAAAAATCAGAGAGAACAATGGAATTCTGTTGGTTCCCAACTCCTTTTTAAAACCAGAATACGTCTATACCTTTGAAACTGGGATCAAATTTACTGGACAAAACAAAATCAATTTTATTGACCTAAGAGGTTTTACCACTCTGGTTTCCCGACATATCGTAAGGTCTGATTTTATTGTTTATTCAGACGCCAGTACCGCGGATGAAAACACTATTTTGTACAATGGGGAAGAAGTATTTACCCAAGCTAATAAGAATTTAGGAAACCGTTTTATCTATGGAGCTTCCCTTCAGGGAAAATGGATGCTGAGTGATCCATTTGAAATCGGGGGAGGAGTTACCTACACAACCGCCGATCAGAACATTGATTATGGTCCCATGCCCTCAATCGCTCCCTTGTTCGGAACCTTTTCCCTTTCTCATGAAATAAAAAATTGGAGGACTTTACTGATTTGGAAGTTCAGTGAGCGAAAACACCCTAAAGATTACAGTTGGGGAGGCGAAGACGGACTAAACGAAACTCCAGTGGTGAACCCCAATGCCCTGGAAGATGTCAACAAATATTACGGTATGCCCTCTTGGAATATATGGTCTATTATTTCCCAATATCAGTTTAGAAAAAACATTACTTTCAATGTAGGACTAAAAAATATTTTTGATCTCCATTACAGAACTTTTGCTTCAGGCATCTCTGCTGAGGGAATGAGTTTACAGTTAGGATTGAAGGTTAAAATTTAAAATACTTTTTTTTTGCCTAAAATCCTTAATTTCGCAACTTTAATAAACGCCGCCTGACATGGTTTTCAAGGAGTACAAAGGACTGGATTTGCCCGCAATCTCTTCAGAAATAATGATCTTCTGGGAGGAACACCAGATTTTTGAAAAAAGCATCACAGAAAGAGTAGGCCGTCCTCCCTATATTTTCTATGAGGGTCCCCCTTCGGCTAATGGAATGCCAGGTATTCACCACGTTATGGCGCGAACCATTAAGGATATTTTTTGTCGCTACAAAACCCAAAAAGGCTACCAAGTAAATCGAAAAGCAGGCTGGGATACCCACGGATTACCCGTCGAACTTGGAGTTGAAAAGGCATTGGGCATTACTAAAGATGCCATTGGAACCTCTATTTCGGTCGAGGAATACAATACCGCTTGTAAGGAGGCTGTGATGAAATACACCGACGTTTGGAATCGATTAACACAGAAAATGGGCTATTGGGTGGATATGAAAGATCCCTATGTTACCTATACTTCCAAATACATGGAAACCGTTTGGTGGTTGATCAAACAGATTCACGAAAAAGGGCTTTTATACAAAGGTTATACCATCCAACCCTACTCTCCCAAAGCTGGAACTGGACTGAGTTCACACGAATTGAATCAACCAGGCACCTACCAAGACGTAAGTGATACCACCGTAACAGCACAATTTAAGACCAAAGAGGATTCACTCCCTGATTTTCTAAAAGGCAATACTCCCCTCTATCTTTTGGCATGGACCACTACACCGTGGACGCTGCCTTCCAACACCGCGCTGACCGTGGGGCCAAAAATTGACTATGTACTCGTCCATACTTTCAACCAATATACTTTTCAACCCATACGCGTAATATTGGCCAAAGCCTTAGTGAGCAAACAGTTCTCTGGAAAATATGAGGCTGAAAGTGCTTTTTCGGCTTTAGAAAACTATACTCAAGGTGCCAAAAAAATCCCTTTTTTCCTTGAAAAAGAATTCAAAGGGAAAGAGCTCCTCAATATTAGATATGAAAAAATATGGCGTGAAGCTCCAGAGCCAGTAGATCATCCTGAAAATGCCTATCGGGTCATTTTGGGGGATTTCGTTACCACTGAAGATGGGACTGGGATTGTTCATACCGCACCGACTTTTGGTGCCGACGATGCCAAGGTGGCCAAAGAAGCAACTCCCGAGGTTCCTCCGCTTTTAATTTTGGACGAAAACAACAACAAAGTTCCGCTGGTAGACTTACAAGGAAAATTCCGAACTGAAGTGGGGAGTTTGGCCGGACAATACGTCAAAAACGAATACTACGACGATGGCAAGGCTCCCGACAAATCCACCGATGTGCAAATCGCCATTCAACTCAAAGAGGAAAATGCAGCATTTAAAGTCGAAAAATACCTTCACTCCTATCCCAATTGTTGGAGAACAGATAAACCCATTCTCTACTACCCTTTAGACTCTTGGTTCATCAAAGTTACAGAGGTCAGAGATCGACTGACAGCCCTAAATCAAGAAATCAACTGGAAACCCAAAGCCACAGGCGTAGGTAGATTTGGCAACTGGCTGGCCAACGCCAATGACTGGAACCTGTCTAGATCCCGATTTTGGGGCATCCCACTCCCCGTATGGAGAACAGAAGAGGGAGAAGAAACAAAAGTGATTGGATCCGTAGCGGAATTGTACGAGGAAATCGAAAAATCTATCCAAAAGGGTCATATGAGCACGAATCCACTGGCCAATTTTGAAGTAGGTGATATGAGTGAAGCGAATTACGATAAGATAGACCTACACAAACACATTGTCGATGAGATTGAACTAACCTCCTCCAAAGGGACAGCCATGCAACGTGAAAAAGACTTGATCGATGTTTGGTTTGACTCCGGCTCAATGCCTTATGCCCAATGGCACTATCCTTTCGAAAACAAAGAAAAAATCGATAATGGAACTGCCTTCCCTGCCGACTATATCGCAGAGGGTGTAGATCAAACCCGTGGTTGGTTCTACACACTTCATGCCATCAGCACGCTGGTTTTTGATTCTATTTCATATAAAAATGTGGTTTCCAATGGATTGGTATTGGACAAAAACGGCCAGAAAATGTCTAAACGCTTGGGCAACGCTGTGGATCCTTTTGAGACCATTGACCAATATGGAGCAGATGCCACCCGCTGGTATATGATTTCAAACGCAAACCCCTGGGACAACCTCAAATTTGACTTAGACGGCATAGGCGAGGCACAACGAAAGTTTTTTGGCACCTTGCACAACACTTATTCCTTCTTCAGTCTCTATGCCAATATAGATGATTTTAAAAATGAAGAAACCCCTATTCCCCTTGACGAACGTTCTGAATTGGATCGCTGGATTTTATCTGAACTAAACAGTTTGATTGGAAAAGTGGATGCTTTCTACAAAGACTATGAGCCTACCAAAGCAACCCGAGCCATTTCCGAATTTGTTCAGGAAAAATTGAGCAACTGGTACGTGAGATTGTGCAGAAGACGTTTTTGGAAAGGAGAATATCAAAAAGACAAAATTGCGGCCTATCAAACCCTTTGGGAATGCCTTCTAAAAATAAGCCAATTGACAGCCCCTGTGGCTCCCTTTTACAGTGACCGTTTGTATCAAGATTTGACCTACAAAACCGTCACCGAAAAATCCGTTTCGGTGCATTTATCAACTTTTCCCTCAGTGCATCCCGAAGTTATCGATTCAGCCCTAGAAAATCGCATCAACAAAGCCCGAAACATCACCTCCTTGGCCCTTTCACTCCGGAAAAAGGAACAAATTAAAGTAAGACAGCCACTACAAACCCTGATGGTTGCCGTAAATGACCTCGAGGAAAAAAATGAAATCCAAAAAATTCAGGAGCAGTTACGTTCGGAAGTCAACGTCAAATCCATTGAACTGATTGATGATAACAGCAATATCTTGGTCAAAGAAATCAAGCCCAACTTTAAAGTCCTAGGGCCTCGTTTTGGGAAAGATATGGGGAAAGTAGTTGGTAAGATCAATGCTTTTGGGGAAGCTGAAATAAGAACTCTGGAGAAGGAAGGTAAAATCAATATCCCTCTTAATGAAAAAAATATTATTTTAGACCTCAACGAAGTGGAAATCACTTCCAAAGATATTGAAGGTTGGCTGGTCGCTCATGGTAATGGTCTAACCGTAGCCTTGGATATTTCATTGACCGAAGATTTGATAAATGAAGGCATTGCTCGAGAGTTGGTCAATCGCATTCAAAACATCAGAAAAGACAACGGACTAGAAGTAACTGATAAAATAGATATCAGCTTTTTGGCCGACGATAATTTAAAAGAAAGAATTAAAAATAACAGTGCTTACATACGCTCGGAGACCTTAGGAGAAAAAATTGATTTTCCCACGCAAATAAACGATGGAACCGAGGTGGTGTTCGACAATATTAAAACACAAATAACCATTAAAAAGATCTAAGATGGCAAAAGAAAAAAAAGCTCGATATTCCGATGAAGAATTGGATCATTTTAGAGTATTAATTGAAGAAAAAATCAACAAATCGACAGAAGACTTAGAATTGTTAAGGAGTGCCTATATGAATGATGGGAACAATGGAACGGACGACACTTCCCCCACCTTTAAGGCCTTTGAAGAGGGTTCTGAAACCATGTCCAAGGAAGCCAATACACAGTTGGCCATCCGACAAGAAAAATTCATTCGCGACCTAAAGAATGCTCTGATTCGAATAGAAAATAAAAGCTATGGCGTATGTCGGGTGACAGGAAAATTGATCAACAAAAATAGACTCTTACTGGTTCCCCATGCGACCTTAAGCATAGAGGCCAAAAACATGCAAAAATAACGTTTGAAATTTAAGGTCTCTAATATCAACCTTACGACAGCCATAGCCATCGTATTGGTCTTACTGTTGATGGATCAAGCATCCAAGTTTTTCATCAAACTCAATTATCCGCTTTCCCTTTATGGGAATAGTGCGATCGTTGATTGGGGATTTTTCAAACTACTTTTTGTGGAAAACAAAGGAATGGCGATGGGAACCAAACTTAATGATATTTTCCCCTTTTTCTCTGACAAAACCGCCAAACTGGTGCTAACCATCTTTCGTTTGTTCGCCATTGCAGGAATTGGTTATTGGTTGTGGGACAACATCCGCAAACAAACATCCAATCTATTTCGTTGGGCGCTGTGTTTGATTTTTGCGGGCGCTTTGGGAAACATTCTCGACTCCGTATTTTACGGCCTCATTTTTTCCCACAGTTACGGTCAAGTAGCCACGTTATTTCCCGAAGGAGGAGGTTATGCCCCCATCTTTCAGGGCCATGTAGTGGACATGTTACAATTTCCGCTGGTAAGTTGGAATTGGCCGAATTGGATGCCCTGGATAGGAGGTGAACACTATACTTTTTTTCAATATGTCTTTAACATTGCCGATACAGCCATCAGTATAGGAGTGGGAATTTTAATCGTTTTTAATAAAAAGATTTTTGGGCAACAAACCAAAGAAAATTTTAATCAAAAGACATAAACCTCCCTTGGAGTAATGGCATAATCCAAAACAATATCATTGGCATCGATATCCTCAATTTTGGAAAGAGGATCAAAGAAAGAAAGGCCAATTTTAATGGTGTTTTTGGGGCATTCTCCCAAAAAACGATCATAATACCCTTTGCCGTAGCCCACTCGATGACCTCTCAGGTCAAAGACCAAAAGGGGTACAAAAACCACCTCAATTTGTTGGGGAGTTATAGTAATTCCAGAAAGCGGTTCAGGAATGCCCCAGTGGTTCAGTTTTAAAGGAGTTTCATCCGTGAGCAAGTAGTGCTCCAGAGACTGGTCATCGACCATTTTGGGAACAACAGGCTGTTTGTCTTTTCCTTGAAGAATGGAAAGGAGGTAAGAAGTATCCACCTCCTTGTTTTTTTCGGAAGTCATAAAAAGATGGTACTGGGAATACCCCCAAATGTCCAATGTCAAACAACGATTGGAAATCTCTATACTCCATTCAGCGATTTGATCTTCCATTAAAACATCTCTTCGCTTACGGTATTCGTTTCGTAAAGCTGCCTTGTTGCTCAAATTTCTTAAAATTTGTCTTTAAAATTAAGCATATTTGACCATCTCTATCCTAATAGGGGTTTTTTCTATTGCATAGAGAAAAACGTAACTTCGTCCTATGGAACAACCTCCCATAGCCATACAGTTCAAAACACTCCCTTCTGATCCTGGAGTCTATCAGTATTTTGACAAAAATGATACCGTGATTTATGTGGGTAAAGCGAAAAACTTAAAACGCAGGGTGACTTCCTATTTTACCAAAGTACACGACAATGCCAAAACCCGAATTCTAGTAAAAAAAATTTACCGTATGGAACACATAGTGGTTCCTACGGAAGTAGATGCACTACTGCTGGAAAACAACCTCATCAAAAAATACCGACCCCGTTACAACATTCTTCTCAAGGACGACAAGACCTACCCGTGGATTTGCATCAAAAAAGAGCCTTTCCCCAGAGTGTTCAGTACCCGAAAGGTGATCCGAGACGGGTCGGAGTATTTTGGACCCTACCCCAATGTAAAAACAGTTTATACCTTACTCGAACTCATTCGGGGACTCTATCCCATTCGCACTTGTAACTACGACTTGTCTGAAGAAAAAATCCAAAAACAATCCTACAAAGTTTGTCTTGAATACCATATCGGCAATTGTCTGGCACCCTGTGAGACAAAAGTAAATGAGGACGAATACAATCAAAACATCGCAGCCATACGAGACATTATCAAGGGCAATTTCCGGCGTTCACTGGATCAATTCAAAACCCAAATGGGACAATATGCTTCCAATATGGAATTCGAGCGAGCGCAAGAAATCAAGGAAAAGCTGGAATCACTGGAAAATTACCAAGCCAAATCAACGGTGGTCAACTCCAAAATCACCAATGTAGACGTGTTTAGCATCATTTCGGACGAAAGCTATGGATATGTCAATTTTTTTCAAGTGGCTTTTGGTTCCATTATCCGATCTCATACTGTCAAAATCAAAAAAAAGCTGGAGGAAACCGATGCAGAAATGTTACCTCTAGCCATTGTTGATTTACGACAACGTTTCAATTCTCAATCCAAAGAAATATACCTCCCTTTTGAAGTGGACTTGGGTCCTAAAATCAAAGTTACAGTCCCCATATTGGGGGATAAAAAGAAGCTAGTGGACCTTTCCCAAAGGAATGCCAAGTTTTTCAGATTGGAACGTTTTAAACAAATTAAAATCGTAGATCCAGAACGCCACATTAAAAGGTTAATGCAGCAGATGAAAACGGATTTGCGCCTCCAAAACGAACCCATTCACATCGAGTGTTTTGACAATTCCAACATCCAAGGAACTAATCCAACTGCAGCCTGTGTCGTTTTTAGAAATGGCAAACCCTTTAAAAAAGACTATCGCCATTTCAAAATAAAAACCGTTGAAGGACCTGATGATTTTGCCTCTATGGAAGAAGTGGTACACCGACGCTACAAACGCCTCTCCGATGAAGGGCAGCCGCTCCCCCAACTGATCGTAATTGATGGAGGAAAGGGACAACTTTCCTCGGCTGTAAAAAGCTTGGATCGATTGGGTCTCAGGGGTCAGATTGCCATCATTGGTATCGCCAAAAGATTGGAGGAAATCTATTATCCAGGCGACAGCATTCCAATGTATTTGAATAAAAAATCAGAGACTTTAAAGATCATTCAGCAGCTCAGAAACGAAGCGCATCGCTTTGGATTGACGCTACATCGCAACATCCGGAGTAAAAACGCCCTAAAATCCCCTCTAGACGGAGTAGAAGGCATTGGCCCTAAAACCAAAGAAATGTTACTCAAAAAGTTTAAATCCCTCAAAAGGATCAAAGGTGCTCCAGAAAAGGAAATCATTCAGCTACTGGGGGAGGTCAAAGGAGTTAAAATTTTTCAAAAACTACAGAAACTTTAATTTTTTTCCTTTTTCTTAGCTACTGAAAAATGACTTTACTATCAATTGCTTAATTTGTCCAAAGATGGCCATGAAAATAAAACAACTGTTATTTCTTTTTGTTTATTGCATCGGTTTATTCGGATTCGCTCAAACGACCGTATATGATACTCCTACTGAGGCAAAGCTTCCTTTTAAGGCAGGAGAATGGTTTCAGTTTAGAATCCACTACGGTTTTTTCAATGCCAGCTATGCTACCATTGAACTCTCACAAGATACATTGAACGGTAAACCGGTTTTACATGCCAAAGGCTATGGAACAACAACTGGGCTCGCCCGTTGGTTTTTTAAGGTAGAAGATCACTACGACAGCTATTTTGATGAAAAAAAGATTATCCCTTATTGGTTTATTCGCGATATCTACGAAGGAGGTTACACCAAAAATTTAGAGATTAATTTTGATCACAATCAAAATTTGGCACATGTCAATGACCTCAAATATAAAAAACATAATACTTTTAAAATTTCCAATAGTGCTCAAGATTTGATCTCTGCCTTTTACTACCTCAGGGCATTTTATCCCGATGATAAATTAAAGCCCAATGAAACCTTTAGTATCAACATGTTTTTCGATAAAGAAAATTATGTTTTCAAAATGAAGTTTTTGGGAAAAGAACCCCTTAATACAAAGTTTGGCAAAATTCAATGTATGAAGTTTAGACCCTATGTTCAATCTGGCAGGGTTTTTAGGGAACAGGAAAGCGTTACCCTTTGGATCACAGACGATGGTAATAAAATTCCCATTCGAATGCAAGCCGATTTAGCCATTGGTTCTATCAAGGTGGATTTGGAAAAATTCAAGAATTTAGTGGCTCCTTTTGAAGTCCAATTCGATTAGACCATTCTAAATGTTTATTACTCTTTGTATAACTTTTTGTTAAAAGCTTTGTGGTTCAGCACATAAAGCAAGAAATTTGTATTAAACAAAAAATTAATTCTCACAGTTTTGAATAAAATTTTTGTAAAACTATATTTATTTGTAATTCTTATTTCGGTTTCTTCCTGTGAGACCAAAAAGCAAGTCGCTTTAGCTGATTCCCCAGAGGCCAAAGTTGTAATCAAGCCTAAAAATATGAAATATGGCTTTGACTTGGATAAGTTCAGGGTGGTAAAAAAGAAAATAAGAAGGGGAGATACTTTCGGCTCTATTCTTGAAGACAACGGCATTGACTATCCCGAGGTGTACAACATTCTAAAAGTCATAAAAAATAAGGTTATCGTCAAGAGATTAGTAGCAGGAAAATATTACAGTCTTTTCTTCTCAAAAGACAGTATAGCTTCCCCCAAAGTCTTTATATACGAACCCCAAATTGACAGTTATACCGTTGTTCAGCTACGAGACAGTATTTATGGTAAAAAGGTGGTCAAACCCGTTAAAATAGTTACCAAGAAAGGAAATGGTCTGATCGAAAATTCACTCTATGAAACCATGACCGCTAGCGGATTAAACGACCAGCTAACTTATTATCTAGCCGATGTATACGCATGGAATATAGATTTTTACCGACTCCACAAAGGGGATCGATTCAAGGTGATTTATACCGAAAAATTTGTCGATGATACTGTGTCCATTGGAATTGAACGCATCAAAGCGGCTATTTTTGAACATGCTGGGAAAGATTTTTATGCCTTCGAATTTCAACCCGATTCAATCAAAGGAATTGTAGAATACTTCGATCATAAGGCCAAAAACCTAAGAAGAGCATTTCTTAAAGCACCAGTAAAATTTGGACCAGTTACCTCACGTTATAATCTAAAGCGCAGAATTGCCTATTATGGCAATCGCATCAAGCCTCATCGCGGTACAGATTTTGCTGCTAATGTAGGCACTCCCATACTGGCTACTGCCAACGGTGTCGTCGTGAAATCCTCCTATACACGAGGGAACGGAAACTATGTTACCATCAAACACAACAATACCTATAGCACCCAATACCTCCACATGAAACGCCGAAAGGTAAAAGTGGGACAATGGGTTACCCAAGGGCAAGTCATAGGGACGGTAGGTATGACGGGCTACACCTCAGGACCACATGTGTGCTATAGATTCTGGAAAAACGGCAGACAAGTAGATCCTTTCAAACAAAAACTCCCCGATGCCAAACCCATTTCCAAAGAATTAAAAATTGATTATTTAAATGCCATAGTCGATTTGAAAACCCAGCTCGATTGCATATCTTTCACCCCAGAATTTAATTACATTAACTCAGCTTTAGCCCTTTCAGACATTGACATTCAATAAGCACAACCCGTTGTCCCTCAAATCTTGGAAATTACTGGAGTCCCACTTTCAAAAAAACGCTCAAAAAAAAATCACAGACTACTTTGCTGAAGATGCAGACCGAGTCAATAAACTGTCCCTGCAATGGGAGTCTTTTTATGTAGATTATTCCAAAAATCTACTGGATCAAGAAACTCTAGACCTTCTTACCACAATGGCCGAAGAATCCGGCCTAAGTCAAGCCATTGAGGCCTATTTTGAAGGTGGAAAGATCAACGAGACTGAAGACAGAGCCGTTCTCCATACTGCACTGAGACAGCTCAGCCCGTCTTCTATATTGGTCAATAGAGAAGACATTACTCCAAAAATTGAAGAAGTCAAAAAACAAATGTTTGATTTTGCCGACCAAGTGATTTCCGGAAAGTGGAAAGGACATACAGGAAAGGTCATCAAACATGTGGTCAATATCGGAATTGGTGGATCAGATTTAGGCCCTGCAATGGTAACCGAAGCACTTGAGTTTTATAGCAATCACCTCCAATTGACTTTTGTTTCTAACGTCGAAGGCGATCATGTGGAAGAAGTGATCAAAAAAGTTGATCCTGAAACGACCCTTTTTGTAATTGTCTCAAAAACTTTTACCACCCAAGAAACGCTAAGCAATGCCAGTACCCTTAGGAAATGGTTTCTAAATCACGCCCCCGAATCAGCCATCAGAAATCACTTTATCGCAGTTTCGACCAACTTGGAAAAGGTCACCGAGTTTGGAATTGAAGCCCAAAACATTTTCCCGATGAATGATTGGGTAGGAGGTCGTTTTTCTTTATGGAGTACTGTCGGACTGTCAATCTGTTTGGCTGTAGGCCCAAAGAATTTTGATGCTTTACTTCAAGGAGCTGGTAAAATGGATCAACATTTTAAAACCGCCGATTTCAAAGAAAACATGCCTGTACTTTTGGCTTTGATTACCGTATGGTATAATAACTTTTGGGGGGTAGAAACCGAAGCCATCATTCCCTATTCTCAATACCTAAGGAATCTTCCAGCCTATCTCCAACAGGCCATTATGGAGAGTAATGGAAAAGGAGTTGACCGAAACGGTCAACCGGTTAATTATCAAACCGGCAATGTCATTTGGGGAGCATCGGGCACCAACGCCCAACACGCTTTCTTTCAATTGATGCACCAAGGTACAAAGATGATCCCTGCAGACTTTATCGGCTTTGCCAAACCCCTCCACGACGGGAACGATCATCAGGATAAATTGATGTCCAATTTTTTCGCTCAAACCCAAGCATTGATGCAAGGAAAAAATGCCGAAACCGTAAGGGCAGAATTGACCCAACAAGGAAAATCTGCAGAACAAATCGAAGCACTTCTCCCTTTTAAAGTCTTTGAAGGCAACCGCCCCTCCAATACCCTTTTTATCGAACAACTTACCCCTGCCAACTTAGGGTCTCTCATTGCTTTATACGAACACAGAATCTTTGTTCAGGGAATCATCTGGAATATCTTTAGCTACGACCAATGGGGTGTGGAATTGGGCAAACAGTTGGCCAACAACATCCTTAAGGATTTCGACAAAGAGCAAATTGATCACCACGATCCCTCAACACAAGGACTGATCAAGTTTTACAAAAAATTCAGAAATTAATCTAGAATCTTAGGTCTTTAAGTTTGAGTTGTAAGCTCTTCACCTCCCTGAATTCGTTTTCATCTACCGTATATAATATTTGAAAAATATCCCTGCTTTTGATTTTGCTTAAATGGTTTGCCATCCCAAATCCAATGCCCGATAGGCTGGCTTTTGAATCGTCTATTGCTTCGAGTTTTAGATGACTTTGATCAGCCCCTACAGCTTTTGTTCCCCCCCCATCCAAACAATTTTTGGTCAAAAATACAGGTCGCATATTGCCAGGGCCAAAAGGAGCCATTTGAGCCATTATTCGATGAAATTTTGGCGTGATTTTATCCAATGTCATTTCAAGGTCATATCCCATGGAGGGAATCCGTTGTTCCGGGTCTATTTTCTGTTTCACAGTGGATTCAAAAGCTTTTTTAAAAGAAAGATAATCTTCAGGTTTAATGGTCAAACCGGCGGCATAACAGTGTCCCCCAAATTGGACAATGTGCTCTTGGCAAGCCTCTAAAATTTGATAGATATCTACTCCTTTGACCGAGCGAACAGAACCAGTATAATAATCTCCTGAGGCTGCAAAAACTACCGTAGGGCGGTAATGCGTTTCTATGAGTCGGGAAGCCACAATCCCAACTACACCTTTATGCCAATCGGGTTGGAAAACAACTGTTGAATACAACTCTTCCTCTTGATTTTGTTTGATTTGATCCAACGCTTGAGCCGTAATTTTCTGGTCTAATTCCTTTCGTTCGCTGTTAAATAATTCTATGGCCCTGGCACGAGACAGTGCTTCATCCTTGTCTTCTGACAAAAGTAGGGCAACAGCATGACTGCCGTGTTTGATCCTACCTGCGCCATTTATCCTTGGAGCAAGGACAAAAACCAAATCAGAAACATTAATTTTTCTTTTGATTTCACTGATGAAAAAACGAATCCCTAGTCTGGGATTTTCTTGAATTTGCTGAATTCCAAAATGGGTAAGTATTCTGTTCTCTCCTACCATAGGAACAATATCTGCCGCAATCGCCATGGCCACTAAATCCATAAAAGGTATGATATCCTCCAGTACCCCTCTCATCTCATGGGTCAGGGCTTGGACAAGCTTGAATCCTATACCACAACCACACAAATCTTTAAAGGGATAGGGACAGTCGGCTTGTTTGGGATCCAAAATGGCAACGGCTTTCGGAAGCTCTTCCCCTGGTAAATGGTGGTCACAAATGATAAAATCTATCCCCAAAGTTTGGGCATAAGAAACTTTATCGGTGGCTTTGATCCCGCAATCCATCGCTATGATTAGACTTACATGTTCGGCCTTGGCCTGATCAATTCCTTTGGTCGAAATGCCATAACCTTCCTCATATCGATCGGGGATATAATAGATACAATGAGGATAACTTTGTCTCAAAAAAGAAAATACTAAAGTCACAGCGGTGGTACCGTCAACGTCATAATCTCCATAAACCATGATTTTTTCACTTCTATCGATGGCCTGAAAAATACGATCAACAGCCTTTTGCATACCCCCCATCAAAAAGGGATCGTGCAGATTTGATATTTCGGGTCGAAAAAAGGATTTGGCAGTATCATAATCTTCGATACCTCTTTGAACTAATAGACAAGCAATCTCATAAGGGACTCCTATCAACTGTTGAAGTTGCTTCACTTTATCCTCGTTGGGAATGGGTTTGGGACTCCAATGCATCTTGATTATTTTTTTTGAGATCCAGCCACGCAAATCACAAATTCACCTTTGGGGAGTTGGGCATTAAAATGATCTAAGGCTTCGTTCAAAGTTCCTCTAAAGGTTTCTTCGTACATTTTTGAAAGTTCTCTCGAAACAGAGACCCCTCGCTCGGAACCAAAAATTTCAGAAAATTGGGTAAGGGTTTTAAGTAGCTTGTGTGGAGATTCATAAAAGACAAGGGTTCGATTTTCATCCACAAGCTTTTCTATGCGTTTGTTTCTTCCTTTTTTGGGTGGTAAAAATCCTTCAAAAACAAATCGATCACAAGCCATTCCACTTTGAACCAAAGCGGGGATCATGGCAGTGGGCCCAGGCAAGCAACTTACTTTTATGTCGAGAGATAATGCATGACGAACCAAAAGAAAACCGGGGTCTGAAATACCAGGAGTACCAGCATCAGATATAAGTGCAATATGCATTCCTGAGGTCAATTTTGATCCTACCTCCTCCAACTTTCTGTGTTCGTTGTGCATATGGAACGCTTGCATTGGGGTGGTAATTTGATAATGATTCAGCAGTTTACTGCTCGTTCGAGTGTCCTCTGCCAAGATCAAATCTACCTCCTTTAGGGTGGTTACTGCCCTGTAGGTCATGTCTCCCAAATTGCCTATCGGTGTTGGTACTAAGAAAAGCTCCCCCATTCTTTTTGGTCATTCATATAATGTAAATACTATTGAAAATTGTTTTCTATAATTTTCAAAAAACGAATTTCATATTGCTCTTTGCCTTCCCAATGGTTGTAGTCAGGCTTTATCATTTCCAATATGAATTTTTTGGCCTGCTCCCAAGACTCAAGAGTGGCAATTTGGGAAATGGCACGCTGATAGTCATTGGCATTTTGATCAAAGAGATGTCTGATAAATGCCAATCGATCGTTTAAATCTATGTGGAGTCCTTTTGAAAATTTATCATTCAAACTCTTATGTACTTCATTTTCGATTATAGGAGCCTCTTCTTTGCGCTCAAAAGATAACTCTTTGGTGTTATCTTGGAATAAATCGGCTACTGAAGGGGTTTTTTCGGGAATCTCTTTGACAATTTCCTTAATGGTATCCATAATGGGAGGCAATTCTTCGCGCTCATTAAAGTTTTTCTGAACCGACTCAGACTCCGATTCAACTTTGATAAAGTCCATAGTCTGATCAAAATTGTTTTCTAAATCTTGCCAAAAATCTTTGTTAAATCCCTCTGCATTTTTGATTAAAATCAGATGTTCGAAGAGCAACAAAGTAGCATCGTAAACCTTTTGATAGTCATAAGGTTCTTCCATCTCCAGAATTTCTTTCGCCAGTTGTTCGAGTTGTTGATGGATTTTATTGGGCATAAATTATACAATTACAACGCTTTGTTTTAATACCTTTGTTTGACTGTAAATTACAAAATGTTTTTAGAAAATCCTGTAAACCACAAAGAACAATTTGGATGGATCGAAGTGATCTGTGGTTCTATGTTTTCAGGAAAAACAGAGGAGTTGATTCGGCGACTAAAACGCGCCCAATTCGCCAATCAGAAAATAGAGATTTTTAAACCAGCCATTGACAATCGCTATGACGATCAAATGGTTACCTCCCACGACTCGAATCAGATTCCTTCGACTTCGGTTCCTGCCGCAGCAAATATTCCCATTTTGGCCAATGACTGCCAGGTAGTGGGCATTGACGAGGCCCAATTTTTTGATGATGAGATAGTAGAGGTATGCAATGATTTGGCCAACCGCGGTATGCGGGTGATTGTTGCAGGACTGGATATGGATTATCAAGGAAATCCTTTTGGCCCCATGCCTGCATTAATGGCCACGGCAGAATATGTTACCAAGGTACATGCCATTTGTACTAAAACGGGAAATTTGGCCCTATACAGTAATAGAAAATCAGATCAAGAGGACTTAGTTCTATTGGGTGAAAAAGACGACTACGAGCCCCTTAGCAGGGCCGCATTCTATGAGGCATCAGCCAAGCGAAACCAAAAAAAGGGAGCAAAAAAGAACAACAAAAAGAAATAATATTGACCCTTCTTGAAATTGACTTAAAAAAGTTAGAACACAACTATAGTTCCCTCAGAAAGAGACTCAATCACCATTCCAAAATGATAGGGGTCATCAAGGCCAATGCTTATGGGAGCCTATCTGGGCCCATTGCCAAAAAATTAGTTGACCTAGGAGTAGAGGCTTTGGCAGTTGCCTATGCCCAAGAGGCTGTAGAACTAAGAGAATATGGGATTAAAATCCCTTTGATGGTGTTTTACCCTCAGGTAGAAAGTTTTAGAGAAATTATCCATCATAAAATTGAACCTGTACTATACAACAAAAGGACTTGGGAGAAATTTAAACAGGCGCTTAGAGTCGAAAAAAAATCGACCTACCCCATCCACATAAAGTACAATACTGGTTTGAACCGCGTTGGGTTTCATCCTAATGAAGCAGACTGGATTATGGAACAATTAAAAGATTCTTCTTTTAACCTCAAATCCATATACAGCCATTTGGCTCAAACAGAAGCTCCAAAACCAAACGAGAAGACAGAAAATCAAATTTCCCTTTTCGAACAAATCATGGACAAGCACAGTCAAGCTTCAAGCCAAAAACCCGATTTCCATCTCTTGAATACCTCAGGGGTTTTCAACTATCCTGAATATCATTTGGATTGGGTAAGAATTGGGCTTGGATTGTATGGCTTTGCCAACCATCCAGAATGGAACAAAACACTGCAACCTATTGCCCAACTCATGACAAAGATTACCCAAATTCACCAGATCACATTGGGCGAAACCGTAGGTTATAATTGTGGTTGGAAAGCCCCTAAAAACACTCGTATAGCGGTTTTACCCATCGGTCATGCAGATGGCTTTTCAAGACAATACGGTCATGGTAAAGGATGGGTATTGATCAATGGTCAGAAAGCCCATATAGTCGGCAATGTTTGTATGGATATGCTCATGGTAGACATTGGCGACATTCCCTGCAACGAAGGGAGCGAGGTGGTAATCCTCGGATCTGGGATCAGGGCAGATGAACTGGCAGAAAATGCCGGAACCATTTCCTACGAACTGCTCACTGCTTTGGGAAATCGTATTCCAAGAGTCCTAAAAAGCTAATTCAGGAACAACTGTTATAAATCAAACAGTTTTTTAAGATTTTGAAAAAAAACCCATTGAAGTTGTAGACAATTACATAAAGCTTATTTTTGCCAAAAATTTTAATCCATGAAATTAGCGGTTATTGGTGCAACAGGAATGGTTGGAGAGGTGATGCTTCAGATCCTATCTGAGAGAAATTTCCCGTATTCAGAATTGATTCCCGTCGCTTCAGAGAGGTCTGTAGGGAAAAAAGTGGTTTGTGGGAGTAACTCCTACACAGTGGTAGGACTAGAAAGAGCCATTTCCATGAAACCCGATCTTGCCCTGTTCTCTGCAGGTGGATCAACATCTTTGGAATGGGCACCCAAGTTTGCCGAGGCTGGTACTTTGGTAATCGACAATTCCTCTGCTTGGCGAATGGATCCCGCCAAAAAACTGATCATCCCGGAAATCAATGCAAACCAATTAACCTCTTCGGATAAAATCATTGCCAATCCCAACTGCTCTACCATTCAAATGTTGGTGGCATTGGCACCTTTACAAGAAAATTACGGAATTGAACGCATTGTGGTATCCACCTATCAATCGATTACAGGAACAGGCGTCAAAGCCGTGCAACAGTTGGAAAATGAGTACAAAGGAGAAAAAGGTGAAATGGCATATCCATACCCAATTCACCGCAATGCACTCCCTCAATGTGATGTTTTTATGGACAATGGCTATACCAAAGAGGAAATGAAATTGGTCAATGAAACTCGTAAGATCCTTAACGATAATTCAATTGGAGTTTCTGCCACTGCTATTAGGATTCCCGTAGTAGGAGGACACAGTGAATCGATCAATGTTCAGTTGAAAAAAGACTTCGATCTGGCTGAGATTCGAAAGCTGTTGAGCGAAAGTCCAGGCGTGATTGTACAAGACAATCCTGAAACCAACACCTATCCCATGCCTATTTATGCCGAAGGTAAAAATGAAGTTTTTGTGGGAAGAATAAGAAAGGACGAGTCACAAGACAAAACACTCAACCTTTGGGTAGTAGCCGACAACCTTCGAAAAGGAGCCGCAACCAATACCATTCAAATTGCAGAATACTTACTCCAAGAGAATTTGATCTAATCTTTCCATTTCTTTTTAAAATTATGTTTTAGAAAATAGTAGAATTCTAGCGTGATTTCGGCCATATCACTGTGGTTCTCCAAATCAACTTTGGCAGACCACTTATGCAGTTTTTTTTCGTGCCAGTTCATCAAAGACTCTGATCTATATGGCAAGTCCATTAATGAAAGTATCAGCGTTCCTAAGTTGGTATAAAAAAATCAGTATTGATTCCCAATGGGGCACATAATTGTGAAACTTTCCCTCCTTTGAGTTCCCTTTGTAATAGAAACAAAATCACATCTATATTCCCGCGAAAATAAAATAATGAAGAAGGGCGTCGAAGTTTGTTTTTTTTTCATGATAATTATATTTGGAGCTATTCAAATATAATTATTATTTGTACATATGGCCAGTGAAGTTTTTAAAAATGAAATGGCCCGACGTTTTGTTGAGGTAGTGAAATATTTAATGATGAGTGAGGCCGTAAGCTCCAAAACCGATATTGGTTTATTGATGAATCAACCTCTTCAGGTAGTGTCCAAACTTCTGACAGGGCAAAGAATTATTACCCTAGAACAAACCCAAATGCTCATTTTAAACACCAATATCAACGCTCATTGGTTCATCGCAGGAGAAGGATTGATGTTGAAAGAACAAAGCTCATCCGTCAAGGAATCCAAAATGGCCTACTACATCAATGGAAACCGATCTTCCAAAGCCATCGCTGCGATGCTTCCGTTGGTGTCGGATTTGGAAGAAAGAATTGAAGAATTAAAAAAAGAAAAGCGAACCATTAGAGAACAATTGGTTGGACTTGAAATTTCATTAAATGAATTAAATAAAGAAAGGTCTACTACTAATCCTCCATCGAAAAAGTCTCCATAAATTTAGTGGTATAATTTCCCGAAATATAATCTGGATGATCCATCAATTTGCGGTGGAAAGGAATGGTGGTTTTTATCCCCTCAATGACAAATTCATCCAATGCACGCCTCATCTTATTGATGGCCTCCTCTCTTGTTTGAGCTGTAGTAATCAACTTGGCTATCATAGAATCATAGTGGGGCGGAATGATGTATCCACCATAAACGTGAGTGTCCAGTCTTACCCCATGACCTCCTGGGAAATTTAGTGTTGATATCTTTCCAGGACTGGGTCTAAAATCGTTATAAGGATCCTCTGCATTGATTCTGCATTCAATAGAGTGCATGGTAGGCAAATAATTCTCTCCTGAAATTTTGACCCCTGCAGCGACCATAATCTGTTCTCTGATAAGGTCAAAATTGATGACCTGTTCTGTAATGGGGTGTTCTACTTGAATACGGGTATTCATTTCCATAAAGTAGAAATTGCGGTGTTTGTCTACTAAAAATTCGACGGTTCCCGCTCCTTCATACTTAATGTACTCCGCAGCTTTGACCGCAGCAGACCCCATTTCTTCCCTCAACTCTGGAGTCATAAACGGTGAAGGGGTTTCTTCGGTCAGTTTTTGATGTCTCCTTTGTACTGAACAATCGCGTTCGGATAAGTGACAAGCTTTTCCATTGGAGTCTCCCACAATCTGAATTTCGATGTGACGGGGTTCTTCAATGAGTTTTTCCATATACATCCCGTCGTTCCCAAAGGATGCTGAGGCCTCTTGTCGCGCACTTTCCCAAGCTTTCAGTAAATCGTCTTCTTTCCACACTGCCCGCATGCCTTTACCTCCTCCACCAGCGGTGGCTTTTAGCATAACTGGATAGCCCGTCTTTTTGGCAGTTTTTTTGGCTTGATTAAAAGATTCCAATATGCCTTCGGAGCCTGGTATGGTGGGAACCCCTGCTGCTTTCATTGTGGCTTTTGCACTGGCTTTGTCCCCCATTCTTTCAATCATCTCCGCCGAAGCGCCAATAAACTTAATGCCGTGTTCTTTACAGATTTTGGAGAATTTAGCATTTTCAGACAAAAACCCATAACCCGGGTGAATGGCATCGGCATTACAAATTTCTGCCGCCGCCATGATGTTGGCCATTTTCAAATAGGACTCCGAACTCGGAGGAGGGCCAATACATACTGCCTCATCGGCAAAACGTAAGTGAAGGCTTTCCTGATCGGCAGTAGAATATACTGCTACGGTTTTAATGCCCATCTCTTTACAAGTCCTAATTAATCTCATGGCGATCTCGCCACGATTGGCAATTAAAATCTTTTTAAACATTGGGTAGAAGTTTAAGCCGGTTCAACTAAAAACAGGGGTTGGTCAAATTCAACTGGAGAAGAATCATCGACCAAAATTTTAACAATCTTACCACTGACTTCAGATTCAATCTCGTTGAATAACTTCATGGCTTCTACCACGCACAATACCTCTCCTTCTTTAATCGTATCCCCCACTTCGATAAAAACATCTTTGTCCGGAGAGGGCTTTCTGTAAAAAGTACCAA
>CENG01040907.1_pt1 | contig 22025 bp, 19 predicted proteins | sample 530131 | NCBI WGS metagenome assembly CENG01 (sample SAMEA2591057, study PRJEB7988) | marine metagenome | biome: marine biome (ENVO:00000447); feature: surface water (ENVO:00002042) layer; material: saline water (ENVO:00002010), including plankton (ENVO:xxxxxxxx) | depth 5 m
TATACATATTTAAATGAGCAATATTATCTTTGAAAAAGTTATTAATTCTTATTAAAATTAATCGTCTTGGTAATTGAAATGAAAATACCATCACCTGGTGAGTCAATTTCTGAAGTTGAGATTGCAAGTTGGCTAGTTTCAGATGGTGAGTTTGTAAAAAAAGACCAGATTATTGCTGAAATAGATAGCGATAAAGCTACCCTGGAACTTCCCGCGGAAGAATCTGGTGTAATTTCATTAGCAGCAGAGGAGGGGGATGTTATTCAGGTAGGTCAAGTTGTTTGTAAGATTGATATTTCTGCCAAAGAATCTATTCAAAACAATGTATCTGTCCAAAAATCTAATTCAGCTGAAGTTGTTAAGTCTACAATTAAAAATGTTTCGGAAATAGTAAAAAAAGAAACTTTCAAAGAACCTGTAGTTAGTCCGGCAGCAAGAAAAATAGCTATTGAAAGAAATATTGATATTAATAGTATAACTCCAACTGGAAAAGGGGGAAGAATAACAAAACAAGATATTCTACTTGGAAAACCTGCAATGGGTTCTGCAAACCAAAAGGATCGCCCTGAAAGTAGACAAAAGCTTTCGATGTTAAGAAGAAAAGTTGCTGAAAGACTTGTTAGTGTTAAAAACGAGACAGCAATGTTAACCACTTTCAATGAGGTTGATATGTCTAACATCTTTGAGTTAAGAAAAAAATATAAAGAAAAATTTAAGAGTAAGCACGGAGTAAACTTAGGATTCATGTCTTTTTTCACTCTTGCAAGTGTTAGAGCCTTAAAAGAATTTCCTGCGGTTAATTCAATGATTGATAAGCAAGAAATGATTTCTTATGATTATTGTGATATAAGTATTGCTGTTTCTGGCCCTAAGGGATTAATGGTTCCGGTTATTAGAAATGCCGAAAATATGTCATTTAAAGATGTTGAGATGGAGGTCAAGAAGTTGGCTGAGAAAGCTAGAGATGGTAAGATTTCAGTTGACGAAATGACAGGAGGAACATTTACTATTTCTAATGGGGGTATTTTTGGAAGTATGCTATCTACACCAATCATTAACCCTCCACAAAGTGCTATTTTAGGAATGCATAATATTGTTGAAAGGCCAATGGCAATAAACGGCAAAGTTGAGATTAGGCCTGTTATGTACTTAGCTCTTTCATATGACCATAGAATAATTGATGGAAGAGAGAGTGTTGGATTCTTAGTTCATATTAAGGAGGCACTTGAAAACCCAATTGATATTTTAATGAATAATAAAATTAAAGATTCACTTGAAATCTAAATTTAAAGATGGTTTTAACCGATACGCACACACATCTTTACTTAGATGAATTTAGTGAGGATTTAGACAAAGTTGTAAATAGAGCTTTTGAAAAAAAAGTGACTAGGCTTTTCTTACCATCAATCAGTTACAAACATTTTACATCCATGCTTAATTTAAAAAACAAATTTCCTGAGAATATATTTTTAATGTCAGGACTTCACCCATGTTATGTAAATGAAAATTATCAATTCGAATTAGATCAGGTCAAAATGTTTTTAGACAAAAACGATATTGTTGCCGTGGGAGAAATTGGTATTGATTTATATTGGAAAAAAGATAATTTAGATTTACAAATTAATGTTTTCAAAGAACAAATAGATATCGCCAATAAATATAATTTGCCAGTTGTAATACACTGCAGAGAGTCCCTGACTGAAATTTTGAAGGTATTAAGTAATAAAAAAGTTAAGTGTGGGGGAGTATTTCACTGCTTTACTGGGACTATTGAAGATGCAAAACAAATTATTGCTTTAGGTTTTAAATTAGGAATTGGAGGAGTAGTGACATTTAAAAATGGAAAAATTGACAAGTTTTTAGACCAAATTGATATAAAAAATATTGTTTTGGAAACGGATTCACCTTATTTAGCACCTACTCCACACAGGGGCAAAAGGAATGAAAGTTCTTTTACAGATTTTATTTGTAAAAAAATTTCTGAAATATATCAGCTGACTTACACTGAAGTGGCAAAAATCACTACTCAAAATTCAATCGAAATTTTTAAAATCTAATTTTTACAATCTAAATATTTTCTTTTTATTTGCTCATGTTTTAGAGAGGTGGCCGAGTGGTCGAAGGCGCACGCCTGGAAAGTGTGTATACACCAAAAGTGTATCGAGGGTTCGAATCCCTTCCTCTCTGCTAAATATGTTATTTGTGTAATAAAATTTATTATATTTAACTCGCAAAAAGTAAAAAAACAAAATAATGAAAAAATTACTATGTTTAATTGGGATGTTTTCAATGTTATTTATCCATTCCAATTACAGTTTTCCCCAAGAAGAAGTTGATTCACTTGTTCAAGAAGTTGATTCAATAGCTCAGTCTGAGGTATTGGAATCTGCTGATGATATTGTTGAAGAGCAGTTGGTAGTAGAGGAGGAAGAACTTAATTTTCACCAAGAACTTAAGAAAAGATTTATTGAAGGTGGACCTGGTTTTATGGGAATAGTTTTACTGTGTTTAATTCTCGGTTTAGCTATTGCTATCGAAAGAATTATTTACCTAAACTTGTCAACTTCTGATTCTCAAAAATTAACCGCTGAAGTTGAGTCCGCCATGAAAAGTGGTGGGATTAATGCTGCGAAAGCAGTGTGTAGAAATACTCCAGGCCCTGTTGCTTCTATTTTTTACCAAGGACTTGATCGGGCCAACGAAAGCTTAGAGTCTGCTGAAAAAGCTATTATTTCCTATGGAGGTGTACAAATGGGTCAGCTTGAAAAAAATGTTTCATGGATTTCATTATTTATTGCTTTAGCCCCTATGTTAGGTTTTATGGGTACTGTTATTGGTATGATTCAAGCATTTGATAAAATTGAAGCCGCAGGTGATATGCAACCATCTCTTGTTGCAGGAGGTATTAAGGTAGCATTATTAACAACGGTTTTCGGGCTAATTGTTGCGATTATCCTTCAAATTTTCTACAATTATATTATAGCTAAAATTGATAATATCGTTAATGATATGGAGGATGCATCTATTTCCTTAATGGATATTTTAGTTAGCAATAAAAAATAGTCCACAATGAATATTTACAAAACTGCTGTTTATAGTGCATTATCTCTTTCAATTCTAGCTGTTGTTTCTGTTTTAGTTATTTTATCTGACACATTAATTGGTATTGATATTATACTCACTATTGCTTATTTAATTTTATTTGCAATTATTACCTCTGTTCTATTTTATAGTTTTAAGGCAATTGCTTCTGATAAATCCAGTTTAAATAATACTTTGAAGATGGTTGGTTCTTTTCTTGTCTTATTTATCATATGTTTTCTTATTTCATCAGGAGAAGAAACATTAATGCGTGAAGGAAAAGTCTTATCTGCAATAAGCTCAAAGTTTATTGGTGCATCAATTTTTATGTTTTATTCACTTATTGTGATCGCAAGTGGTGCAATGTTATATTTTGGAGTAAAAAATAACAAATAACCAAATGGCCAGAAGATCATCTCCAGAGGTAAATGCAGGTTCAATGGCAGATATTGCTTTTTTGTTATTGATTTTTTTCTTGGTGACTACAACTATTGAAACAGACTCTGGAATTAGCCGAAAATTACCTCCAATGGAAGAATTGGAGGAGGATGTTGTTATTAAGCAAAAAAATATTTTTACTGTTCTACTGAATGGGAAAGACCAACTACTTGTTGAAGATGAGTTGATGGATTTAGAAGATTTAAGAGAAGCGGCTATTGAGTTTTTAGATAATGGAGGAGGAACTGGTGATGATGCATGCAGTTTCTGTAAAGGTAAAAAAGACAAATCATCATCAGATAATCCAGATAAGGCAATAATTTCTTTAAAAAATGAAAGGGAAACATCCTATGCAACATATATTTCAGTTCAAAATGAGTTAGTTGCAGCCTATACACATTTAAGAAATATTAGGGCACAAGAATTATATGGTTACTCGTACTCTGAGATGATGAAAAATTATAAGGATGTCAATTGGCCGGGGAACAGAGATGCACTAAAAGAAAATATTAATCGTTTAAGAAAAGAATATCCACAAAAACTCTCTGAAGTTCAACAATAAATTATATGTCAAAATTTAATAAAAAGAAAAAAGGAGATTTACCAGCAGTTAATACTGCATCACTTCCTGATATTGTGTTTATGTTACTTTTCTTTTTTATGGTCGCTACTGTTATGAGAGATAATGAACTAAAGATTAAAAATGAATTACCTGCTGCGAACCAAGTTGAAAAATTAGATAAGAAAGAACTTATTATGTACATATATGCTGGAAAACCCAATTTTGGGTATCAATCAAAGTTTGGTACAGAGGCGAGAATTCAACTAAATGATAAGTTTTCTGAAGTTTCAGATATTCCTGCTTTTATTTATTCAGAAAGAGAATCAAAAAGAGAGGAGTTAAGGCCTTTCCTCACTACTGCTTTAAAAGTTGATAAGGAAACAAAGATGGGAATTGTGGGGGATATTAAGCAAGAATTGAGAAAAGTTAATGCGCTAAAGATTAACTATACCACAAGAATTGGAGATGTTTCTCTTAATAAAAAATAATTCTATATTTCTTTTCTCAGTCTAGCTACAGGAATATTAAGTTGTTCTCTATATTTTGCTACTGTTCTTCTTGCAATTTTATAACCTTTTTCTTTAAGTATTTTCACTAATTTTTCATCAGTTTCAGGTTTTCTTTTATTTTCACTAGAAACAATTTTCTCTAATATTTTTTTTATTTCAATAGTTGAAATTTCTTCACCACTAACAGTTTTCATAGACTCACTAAAAAATTCTTTGAGTAGCTTTGTTCCATAAGGTGTATCCACATATTTACTATTGGCTACCCTTGAAATAGTTGATATATCCATTTCAATTTCATTTGCAATATCTTTTAAAATCATTGGTTTTATATTCTTTTCATCTCCAGTTATAAAGTATTTTTTTTGATAATTCATTATTGCCTGCATAGTGATAAACAGTGTTTGTTGTCTTTGCTTAACAGCATCAATAAACCATTTTGCTGAATCCAGTTTTTGCTTTATAAATTGAATTGCCTCTTTTTGTGATTTGGTTTTATTTTTATCCAACTTATAACCTTTTAACATTTCATCATAATCTTTAGAAATATTTAAATAAGGGCTATTTCTATAATTCAGTTCTAAAGACAGTTCATTATTTTCAATTGAAATTTTGAAGTCGGGAATAACTTGTTCAATTGGTTTATTTAATCCAGAATGCGCACCACCAGGTTTTGGGTTTAGTTTGGATATTAACAAAATAACATCTTTTAGTACATCTTCGCTAATTGAATACTTATTTAGTAATTTTTGGTAGTGTTTTTTTGAAAATTGATCAAATGAATTTTCAATTATTTCAATTGCTAAATTAGTAGTGTAAGTGCTTTCTTTTCTTTTTAGCTGAATTGCTAAACAGCTTTGTAAGGACTTAGCGCCAACACCCGGCGGATCAAAACTTTGTATAATTTTTAAAATTTCTAAAATTTTATTTTCATCAGTATTAATATTTTGTGTAAAAGCTAAGTCATCAATTATTTCATCATTTTCTAGTCTTATATATCCAGCATCATCAATACTTCCAACTAAGAATTCCGCAATTTTCATATCATTTTCATCTAGACTAATAGTCTTAAGCTGAGATATTAAGTATTCTGTAAAGGATATTCCAGAAGAATAAGGAATACTTTTTTCTTCTGACGAGGAGTAATTGTTTGACGATGTCTTATAAAATGGTGTATCATCATCTGAAATGTAGTCATCAATATTTAAATCATCATTTAAATCATCAGATTTTTCGTTTTCTGAATTCTTCCCCATTTCTAGGGCTGGATTTTCCTCAATTTCTCTTTGGATTTTTTGTTCGAAATCTAAAGTTGGAAGTTGGATTAACTTCATCAGCTGAATTTGTTGCGGAGACAGCTTTTGAGATAACTTTAACTTTAAATATTGTTTCATATATTAAAATTCAGCATTTTGAGGTGTTCTTGGAAAGGGGATAACATCTCTAATATTAGACATTCCGGTTACAAACATTACCAATCTTTCAAATCCCAGACCAAATCCAGAGTGAACTGCGGATCCAAATTTCCTTAGATCGAGATACCACCATAATTCTTCTTTTTCAATTTTAAATTCATGCATACGTTTTAATAAAATATCGTAGTTTTCTTCTCTTTGAGAACCACCAACAATTTCACCAATGCCTGGAAATAGTATATCCATAGCTCTAACAGTTTTGTTATCACTATTTAATTTCATGTAAAAGGATTTTATTTTTGCAGGATAATTATATATGATCACGGGGGATTTAAAATGTTTCTCAACTAAATACCTTTCATGTTCACTTTGCAGGTCAGTGCCCCACTCATTAATTAAATATTTAAATTTTTTCTTTTTATTAGGTTTACAATTTTTTAGAATCTCAAAAGCTTGATCGTAGGTTATTTTTTCAAAATTATTTTTGACAATAAAATTTAATTTTTCGATTAAACTTAATTCATTTCTCTTGTCTTTTGGTTTGAGCTTATCTTCATCTAATAATCTTTTTTCTAAAAAATCTAGATCATCTTTATTTTTTTCTAATATATAATCTATTGTATATTTTAAAAACTTTTCAGCTAGGTTCATATTCCCATTCAAGTCTAAAAAAGCAACCTCTGGTTCAACCATCCAAAATTCAGAAAGATGCCTTGATGTGTTGGAATTTTCCGCCCTAAATGTTGGTCCAAATGTATAAACCTTTCCCATCGACATTGCATATGATTCTGCTTCTAGCTGACCCGAAACAGTCAATTTAGTCTCTTTTCCAAAAAAGTCTTTACTGTGATCACCACTTTTTAAGTTTTTAAAATTAAGAGTAGTAACTTTAAATTGCTCACCAGCTCCCTCTGCATCGCTTGCTGTTATAATTGGAGTATTTACATAGTAAAAACCATTATTTTGAAAAAAAGTATGAATTGCATACGATAGTGAGGAGCGAATCCTCATAACAGAGCTAAAAGTTGTGGTTCTGGTTCTTAAATGTGAAACTGATCTTAAAAATTCCAAAGAATGTTTTTTAGGTTGTATTGGATATTTATCTGGATCAGATTCTCCAAGAATAATTATTTCATTAACTAAAACTTCAATGGACTGTTTGGACCCTTGACTTTCTATGACCTTTCCTTTAATCTCTAAAGCAGAGCCTGTTGAAATCTTCTTTAAGAATTCGTCATTGTATTTCTCAAAATCAATTACGCATTGAAGATTATTAATGGTTGATCCATCATTTAAAGCAATAAACCTATTTGCTCGAAAAGTTTTTACCCAGCCAGCAATTAAGATTTCCTTTGAAAGAAAATCCTCAGAGCTTAATATTTCTTTGATAGAATTTATCATAAATAATTATAATATCAAATATATATTATTTCAATGGTTAAACTATAGTTCTTTTTCATCAGAAATAATTTTGAATTTGGGTTCCTTTAAAACTTTTTCATTGGCAATTGATCTTTCAAGAGTAAGCAGTAGTGAAGGTAACAGTAATAAATTTGATAGCATTGCTAGTAAAAGTGTACCGGAAACAAGAGCGCCTAACGCAACTGTACCACCAAAGTTTGAAACTATGAATACTGAAAAGCCAAAGAAAAGAACAATTGAAGTATAAAACATACTAAGTCCAGTTTCTCTAACGGAGTTGTAAACTGACTTCTTTATTTGCCATTTATTTTCTTGAAGTTCTTGTCTATATTTTGCCAAGAAATGTATTGTGTCATCAACGGAAATCCCAAAAGCAATACTAAAAATTAGTATTGTAGAGGGTTTAATAGGAATACCTATGTACCCCATTAACCCCGCAGTAATTAGTAACGGAAGTAAATTTGGAATAAGAGAAATAATGATCATCCTAAAATTCCTGAAAAGATATGCCATAAACAGAGATATCAATATAACAGCAAGCCCTAAAGAAGCTACAAGATTATCAACTAAAAAATAAGTTCCCTTTTGAAAAAGGTATGCTTTTCCCGTCAAAAAAACTTCAAATCTTTCGGAGGGCATTACTTTTTGAATTTCAGCATTTAATTCCTCTTCAATTCTCTCCATCCTTTCAATTTTCATATCTTTCATGAATGTTGTTATTCTCGTATATTGACCAGTACTATCAACAAAGTTTTTTAGAAGATCAACTTCAGAACTTGAGTTTTTGGCATATGAAAGAATAAAACTATTTTCTTGAGCAGTTGGAACTTGAAAATACTTTGGGTTTCCGTTGTAAAAAGCTTGTTTTGAATATTTTACTAAACTAACCAATGAAATAGGTCTTGATAATTCAGGAAATTTAGAAATAATATCCTCAACAATTTTCATTTTTTTAATTGTGGATAGTCTTGTTATTGCTTTTTTCCTTTTTGAGTCAATATAAATTTCGAGTGGTAATATTCCATTAAATTCATCTTCGTAGTACAATATATCTTCAAAAAATTCAGTATTTCTTGGCATGTCATCAATGAAGCTTCCAGAAATTTCAATTTTATAAATTCCAATAATACTAAGAGCCAACATAATTACAGAAATTACATATACCTCTATTTTTTTATTTTTTACCACCTTTACCATCCAGTTTAACAATGAGGTTATCCATTTTTTATTTTGGTGTTCAAGATGTTTTTTATCAGGAACGGGAAGAAAGCTGTAGACAATAGGGATGATTAAGAGGCAAAGTATAAAAATAGATAGTATACTTAATGATGCAACTACACCAAACTCATTGAGTAATTTGCTATCTGTTGAAATGAAAGTTGCAAAACCAGATGCTGTTGTAACATTAGTCATTAAAGTTGCATTGCCAATTTTTGTTATTACCTTCTGGAGAGATAGAGATTTGATCCCATGTTTATTCAGCTCATGCTGATATTTATTAATTAAAAAAATACAGTTGGGCATTCCTATCACAATGATGAGAGGAGGAATTATTGCGGTTAAAACAGTTAACTCATATTCTAAAATTCCAACAATACCCAAAGTCCACATAACTCCAATACAAACTGTGAAAATTGAAATAACAGTTGCTCTAATTGATCTGAAAAAAAAGAAAAATATAAATGATGTAACAATTATGGCAAGGAATATAAATTTTCCTAATTCTTTCTTTATTGTTTCAGAATATTTAGTTCTCACATATGGCATTCCAGAAATCCTGACATCGATATCATAATTTTTTTCAAATTTTGATACTCTTGGTAATAATACCTCATTTACAAATTTTTCTCTTTGGATTGTATTAACTACCTCAGTCTTTAAGTTAATTGCTGTCCTTACTGCTTGACTTTCAGAATTAATTAAAAATTTATCATAAAATGGGGTCCTATTAAAAATTTCATATTTTAAATTTTCAACTTCTTCATCACTAGTAATGGAATCTTTAATAAATGGTTCAATATAAAATTGCCTTGAATCTTTGTCCTTTTTTAATTTTTGAAGATCACCAAAAGAAATAACAGTAGACACATCATTATGGCCTTTAAAACTATTTGAAAGGTTATTCCAAGCGTTAAGCTTTTCAATTGAAAATAATGTGGAGTCTTTTACAGAAATCACAATCAGGTTACCTTCCTCACCAAACTTTTCGGTGAAAGCTCTATATTTTATATTTTCGGGATGTGTGGATGGTAGTAAATTAGCCTCTGTGTAAGTAAATCGAATTTTATCCCAATGCGTTGTAAAAAAATAAGTTGTTAGGATTAATCCAATTATGATTAATATTCTGTTACTTAAAATAATACTAGCTGTGGACTGCCAAAAACCTGAGAAAATTTTTTTTTTCATTCTAAATATTAAACAGTCATAATTTCTTTTTGTTTTATTTCAAAAACTTGATCAATTTTAGAAATAAAATTGTTTGTAATTTCTTGTATATCAAGCTCAGCATTTTTTTTCATATCCTCAGAAAATGATTCAGATTTTTTAATCTCATTATTAGCATCTTTTCTAGCATTTCTCACAGAAATTTTAGCATCTTCAATTTCGCTTTTAACCTGTTTAACTAATTGAATTCTTCTTTCCTCAGTTAAAGCGGGAACAGAAATAATAATATTGTCTCCGTTATTCATTGGATTAAATCCAATATTTGCTATCTCTATGGCTTTTTCAATTTCTTCAAGTGCAGTTTTATCCCAAGGTTGGATAATGAGGGTTTTAGCATCTGGAGTGTTAATATTAGCCATTTGGGCTAGTGGAGTTTTAGCACCATAATAATCAACTATAACACTGGAAAGCATATTTGGATTTGCTTTTCCAGCTCTAATATTAAGTAGCTTTTTCTCTAAATAATCAATTGAATTTTTCATTGATTCTTTTGACATTTCAATTATTAGATCAAGTTCCTCTTGCATAATTTTTAAAGATTTACTAATGTACCAATTTTATCACCCTTTACAACCTTTAGTAAGTTGTCTTCTTTATTAATATCGAAAACGATAATAGGTAATTTATTCTCTTGACTCAAAGTAAAGGCTGTTGAGTCCATAATTTTTAAACCCTTTTTTATTGCATCACTGAACGAAATTTTTTCAAATTTAAAGGCTTTTGAATTTTTATTAGGATCATCATCATAAATTCCATCAACTCTAGTCCCTTTTAAAATAACATTTGCTTCAATTTCTATAGCCCTCAAAACAGCTGCAGAGTCTGTTGTAAAATAAGGATTTCCAGTTCCAGATGAAAAAATAACTATTCTTTTTTTATCTAAGTGCCTAATTGCCTTTCTCTTTATAAATGGCTCTGCAACTTTATTAACATTTATGGCACTTTGTAATCTTGTTGCTATCCCAATATTTTCTAGTGTGTTTTGAAGGGCTAATCCATTAATTATAGTTGCTAGCATGCCCATATAGTCTCCCTGAACTCTGTCAATCTTGTAATTACTATTAAAACCTCTGTAAATATTACCTCCTCCAATTACTATGGCAATTTCTACACCTAGGTCATGTACTTTTTTTATTTCTTTGGAAAATTTTATGAGAATATCCGGATCAATTCCATTTTTATTTTTCCCACTTATTGCTTCTCCTGAAAGTTTTAAAAGGATTCTTTTATATTTCATTTGCCAAGTCGAAGTTGTATTAGCTAAGCAAATATAATACAGATTTATGCTGAAAAAAAATTATGCGAAATTATAAATTATCCAATTGAAACTCTGCTGAATGATAAAATTTTGAGATCTCCAAAAGTTTTGAGGTATTGAGCTACTGAAATCTTATTTTCTTTAATAAATTGCTGATTTATGAGTGTATTATCTTTAAAAAACCTGTTTAGTTTGCCAATGGCTATTTTTTCAATAAGTTCCTCTGGCTTACCTTCAGTTCTTAATTGATCTTTTGCAATTTCTATCTCTTTCTCTATTATTTCAGGGTCGACACTTTTTTCGTCTAGAGCAATTGGGTTCATAGCAGCAATTTGCATTGAAATATCTTTACCAACGGTTTCAATATTTTCTGCTTTTTTGTCAAATCCTACTAAAGATGAAATTTTATTTCCTGCGTGGATATAAGTTCCGACATAATTAGCTTCAATTCTTGCAAAATCATTAATTTGAATTTTTTCTCCAATTACGCCAGTTTGCTCAGTTAACTTTTCAACAACTGTTGAGTCGCCAAACGATGAGTTTAATAACTCGTCCTTGGTTTTACAATTTAAAGCAATATCAGCAAGTTTATATGCAAGTTTTACAAAATCATCATTTTTAGCTACGAAATCAGTCTCACAAGCTAAGACAATTCCAATTCCAACATCATTAGAGTTATTAGTAATAGCTAATGCAACACCTTCACTTGAGTCTCTGTCAGCTCTCTTTGCCGCAACTTTTTGACCTTTTTTTCTTAAAATTTCAACAGCTTTTTCAAAGTTTCCTTCTGCTTCAACTAATGCATTTTTACAATCCATCATACCAGCACCTGTTGATTTTCTTAAATTATTTACATCTGAGGCTGTAATTTTTGTCATAACAATTTAAATTTAAGATTTAGCTTTTACTTTGGTAGTTTTGGACTTTAATTCTTTCTCAGGTTGATTATCAACTGTTTCAGGCTGAACATCTTCTTTTTCTTTGATATCATTTCGATCAGAAATACCTTCTGCAATTGACTCACAAACATGCTCTAAAATTTTTGAAATTGATTTGGAGGCATCATCATTGGATGGAATAACATAATCAATACCCCTGGGGTCAGAGTTGGTATCTACCATTGCAAAGATTGGTATATTTAGTTTTTGCGCTTCTTTGATTGCAATTTTTTCACGAACAACATCTACAATGAATATAGCTCCTGGAAGTCTAGTCATTGTTGAAATTGATCCTAGATTTTTTTCAAGTTTTTCTCTTAACCTGCTAATTTGTAATTTCTCTTTTTTTGATAAAGAGTTGAATGTACCGTCTTGCTTCATTCTATCAATTGATGACATTTTTTTAACTGCCCTCCTTATTGTAACAAAATTAGTAAGCATACCACCAGGCCACCTTTCAGTTATATAGGGCATATTAACACTTTTTGAAGAGTTTGAAACAATATCTTTAGCCTGTTTTTTTGTAGCAACAAATAATATTTTTCTTCCAGATGATGCGATCTTTTTTAGTGCATTGCAGGCTTCTTCTAATTTAGCTTGTGTTTTGTACAGATTAATAATATGAATCCCATTTTTTTCCATGTAAATATAAGGAGACATGTTAGGATTCCATTTTCTGGTTAAATGACCAAAATGGACACCAGCTTGAATTAAATCTTTGACTTGTGGTTTATTCATTTTATTTAGTTTACGTTCTTATTTTATTAGCAATATACAAGTGGTATAAAAAATTTAAGCCTTGTATATTTAGATGCTAAACTAATTTTATCTTTTAGAGAATTGGAATTTTTTTCTTGCTTTCTTTTGACCAAATTTCTTTCTTTCAACCATTCTTGGGTCTCTTGTGAGAAGTCCAAGGGGTTTGAGTATTTTTCTATAATTCTCATCAACTTCACAAAGTGCCCTTGAAACAGCTAATCTTATAGCCTCCACTTGGCCTGTCATACCACCACCATAAACATTGACTGACATGTCAAATGATTTATCAAGGCCACAAACACTAAATGGTTGATTAACTTTAAATTGATGAGAAGGTGAAGGAAAGTAGTTTTTACAATCTTTACTGTTAATTATAATATTCCCTTTTCCCTTTTTTAAATATATTCTAGCAACTGAAGTTTTTCTTCTGCCAATTTTATGTATTACATTATTTTCCATTAGCTGAAATTAAAAGGTTTAGGATTTTGTGCAGAAAACTTATGATTTTCTCCAACATTAACATGTAAATTTTTAAAAATCTTTGACCCTAGTTTATTTTTTGGGAGCATTCCTTTTACTGCCTTTTCAATGATTGTATTTGGATTTTTATTGAATAATTCAGTCGCATTTAAAGTACGTTGACCACCAGGGTATCCTGTGTAGCGAATATAATTTTTTTGGCTCCATTTATTTCCTGAAAGATTAACCTTCTCTGAATTTATTACAACTACATTATCCCCACAATCAACATGAGGGCTGAAATTTGGTTTATTTTTACCTCTCAATAATATTGCAACACTAGAAGCTAATCTTCCTAAATTTTGTCCATTAGCGTCAACAAGTATCCAATCTTTATTGACTGTTTTTTTATTTGCTGAAACTGTTTTGTAACTAATTGTATCCAAAATTATAAATTTTATGATTCTCAAAATGAGCACGCAAATCTACAATTAATATAATTATTAGCAAAAAATAAAATAAATTTTTAGTGAGCTTCCAACCAATTTACCCCATAATCGATATCAACAGATAGTGGAATATCTAATTTGAATGCATTTTCCATTTGATATCTTACAATTTCCATTACCTTATTTAGTTCAGGTTTAAACACATCGAATACTAACTCATCATGAATCTGTAATAACATTTTACTTTTGATTTTTTTAGAAATAAATTCTTTTTGAATATTGATCATTGATATCTTTATTATATCTGCAGCACTTCCTTGAATCGGTGCATTTACCGCATTCCTTTCTGCTGCACTTCTTACAACACTATTAGTTGAGTTAATATCTCTTAGGATTCTTCTCCTCCCAAGTATTGTCTCAACATATCCTTTATCTCTAGCAAAAGAAATTTGATTTTCTATAAATTGTTTTAGTTTGGGGTATTTTAAATAATAGGTCTCTATTAAGCTTTTTGATTCTTTTATATTCAAATCTGTTTGATTGCTTAAACCAAATGCAGAAACCCCGTAAATAATACCAAAATTCACAATTTTTGCGTGAGATCTTTGTTGTTTGGTAACTTTTTCCAGAGGAATATTGAAGACAGTTGCAGCAGTTGATAAATGAATATCTTCGTTTTTTTCAAATGAACGAATCATATTATCTTCTTTGCTTAACGCAGCAATGACCCTAAGTTCAATTTGTGAATAATCAGCGGCCATCAAGAAAAAATCTTTATTTCTAGGGACAAATGCTTTTCTAATTTCTTTTCCACTATCAGTTCTAATTGGAATATTTTGAAGATTAGGATTAACACTGCTAAGTCTTCCAGTTGCAGCTACAGTTTGTAAAAAATTTGTGTGAATTCTGTTAGTAGATTTCGAAATTTGTTTTGGAAGAGAGTCAATGTAAGTATTTAAAAGTTTAGAGACACTTCTAAATCTAAGGATTAATTTTACAAAGTCATTATCTTTTGCAAGATTAGATAAAATGTCTTCCGCAGTTGAGTATTGGCCAGTTTTAGTTTTTTTTGGGTTTTTACTGACCTTCATTTTTTCAAATAATACTTCTCCTAGTTGTTTAGGAGATGATATGTTAAATTCTTCACCTGATATTTCAAAAATATCTTTTTGAATTTTTATCAACTTTTGGTTAGTTTTTGCTGAAAGATTATTTAAAAATTTAGTATCTAAATTTATTCCCTCGATCTCCATTGATGCTAAAACTTTTAGTAAGGGAATCTCAATTTTTTCATAAAGACCTAGCTGATTTTTTTTCATAAGGTCAGCATACAATGGTTTGTGAAGCTGAAATATCAAATTTGATATTTCAGAATTTTCAAGCTCATTAGAATTTTTATCGATTTGAATATTAAGGTATTTTTTTGAAAGATTTATTAAGTTATGACTGGCATCAGCATTAATTAAATAGTGAGATAATTGAACATCAAATACCTTACTTTTAACAGAAATTTTATTCTGTAGTAGTAATTTAATATCCGATTTTAAATCATATGAAATTTTTTCACAGTCATTTGAAAAAAAAGATTCAATAAAATTTAAATTTATTTTTGATGTTAGATTTATTTGATATACAATATCTTTTTGCCAACAAATAGAAATTCCTGTTAATTCATTTTGATCAGATTTGTGTAGTGTGAAACTTACCGTTTTTTTCTCACGCATTTTTTTTTCAAATAATACATATGAAATTCCATCCTGAACTTTTTGAATAATTACATTATTTTTTTTAGAAATTGTTTCTTTCTCTGAGCTTTCAAATAAATTAAATTGTCCATTATTTTTTAAATCAATTTTTTTTTCAACAGTTTCTTGAAAATTTGAAAATATTGAGTTAAGGCTATTACTTAATCTTCTGAACTCTAAATCATCAAATAAGTTTTTTGTTTCTTCTAATTCACCTACATTTAGTTTAAAATCCTCAATTTTAAAGCTTACAGGAACATCAGTAATAATTGTCGCAAGTTTTTTAGACAAAATCCCAAGCTCTTTATTTTGTTCAACTTTTTCTTTGATTTTTCCTTTTAATTGATCAGTATTTTCAAATAAACCTTCTAAAGATCCAAATTCGCTGATAAATTTTTTTGCTGTTTTATCACCAACTCCAGGAAGACCAGGAATATTATCGACAGAATCTCCTTTCATTGCTAAAAAATCAATGACTTGAGATGTTTTATTGATTTCAAACTTTTTTAATACTTCATCAATTCCCCAAGTTTCATAACCTCCACCAAAAACGGGTCTGTACATATAGATATCTTTTTCAACTAATTGTGCAAAATCTTTATCAGGTGTCACCATGTACGTTTTAAGATTTTTTTGTTTTACTTTTTTTGCAATTGTTCCAATTATATCATCAGCCTCATAACCTTCCTTTACCACTATTGCAATATTTAATGATTTTAGAATTTTTTCTATATATGGAACAGCTATCTTAATTGCTTCAGGTGTTTCATCTCTATTTGCTTTGTATTCTTTGAAAATTTTGGTTCTATCATGACTACCTCCTTTATCAAAACATACAGCAATATAATCTGGTTTTTCCCTTTTAATAACATCGAAAAGAGAATTAGTAAAACCCATTATGGCTGAGGTATCAACTCCTTTTGAATTTATTCTGGGATTTTTTATAAATGCGTAGTATCCACGAAAAATTAAAGCATATGCATCAACAAGAAAAAGCTTTTTTTTTGTTTCCAAATATCTTAGTTATTAATAAAATTCATACAATTTAAATCTCTAACTAATAAGATTTTGATTTGCTAGGATTTTTTTTGTCATGTATGCATAAATCACAAGAAATACAAAGCAAATAACAGCTACCCAATAGGATGTTATTATTCCAAAAATATCCGCAAGTTTACCTTGAAGAGGAGGTATTATAGCTCCGCCTAAAATCATCATAACTAAAAAAGAAGAGCCTTGTGAAGTATATTTTCCCAGACCTGTAATACTAAGAGAGAAGATACAGGGCCACATGATTGAACAAAATAAACCTCCTGTTAGAAAAGCAAACAAAGCAATTTGTCCTGAACCAAATATTCCTACTAACATGGCTACTACTCCTAGGAAACTAAAAATTCCCATCATTTTAAGGGCATTGTCTTTTGCAAAATAAAACCCAATAATTTGAATAACAATTAAGAAAGAAAAGATTCCAATCTCAGAAATTGTTAGGGGATTACTAAACGAGTTTACTGCTATTACAACACCAAAAGCAATAAAAGGGGTTAAGACTAATAATATCTTTTTTAAAGATTTTGATATGTCAAATGCTCCGATTGACCCCGTCCATCTTCCAATCATAAGCCCTCCCCAATATAGTGCAATATATTTTGCGCTTTGTGCTTCGTCAAGAACAGGAAGACCAATTGCATTTAGGCCTTTACCAATATCTGCTTTCAGTAATTCTCCCAAATTACTTTGGATTGTTACCTCTACTCCTACATAGGTGAAAATTGCTAACATACCCCATGCAAGTTGAGGATATTTTAAGGCTCCCCATCCATCAGAATTTTTGGTAGCTGAAAAATATGCTCTGAAAACTAATACAAATACAGAGAGAAGACATATTATAGTTAGTAGAAGTCTTATTATTTCCAATTCTTCAACAGAGCTATGCTCAAAAGCAGGAGTGTATGAGTAAAAAATCCAACCAAAACACAGAACCATGATAATAGTCATTAAAATAAGCATAGTTTTGGCCTTGTTAGCAGCCTCAAATGGTTCATTATTTTTTGCATCAGGAAGATTTTTTGAAACATAAAAAAATATTGCTACTAACGCAAAAGCAACGGCTACTGCTATATATAATCCTTGAACTGAGCTTAGTTTAATAATATCCCAATTAACCTCTGAGGCAGACCCAAATAGTACAAAGGCAATCAGTATTGGACCAATGGCAGTACCAAAAGAATTGACTCCACCAGCCAAATTTAGTCTGTTTGAACCAGTCGAAGCGTCACCAAGTGACACCGCAAATGGGTTTGCAGCGGTTTGTTGTAGTGAGAATCCTAATCCAATGATGAATAATGCAACAAGAACATAATAGAAAACTTCAGTATCTCCTTGCTGAGCGCCGTTAACCGAGGGAAACATTATCACAGCTCCTAGGATGGAAATTATCAAACCATAAATTATTCCTTTTTTATATCCCCAATTATTTAAAATATCTTTTTTAGAATAGCTTGACCAGGTAAACAACACTAATGCACCTACGAAATAAGCTCCATAAAATGCAAATTCGACAAGTTGAGCTTGAAATTGATCTATCTGAAAATAGGTTTTACAGAATGGAATAAAAACACCATTTGAGGCCCCAAAAAAACCCCAAAAGAAAAATACTGTTATCAGTGTAAATAATGCTGGATTATTTTGATTTTTCATAATTTAAATTAGGTTGGTTAGTAAGTTCCAATTTAATAAAAACATAGCTATAAATCGATTCTTAATTTTTAAAGATTTTAACAATATCATCTAAATAATTGATTAACATTGTTTTAACAGAAAATTTTATGAAAATATTATCTTTGTAAATAATTAAGCATATTTATGGCCAGATTTGGAGACTTGATTAATGTAGAGGTTCCGGTTCTATTAGAATTTTTTACTGAATGGGATGAAACTTCCAAAATTATGCATCCTATCGTTAAAGACGTTGCTGCTGCGTTAGGAGATAAGGCTAAAATCATTAAAATTGATGTTGAAAAAAATAACGAACTAGCTGATGCTTTACGAATTAAAGGTGTTCCTACTTTTATAATATATAAAAGTGGAGAGATGAAATGGCGACAAAGTGGTGAAGAGAACGCAAACAATCTTATAAATAGAGTTAAAAAGTTTCTTTGACTATAAAAAAAGATCCAAGTAAGAGTTAAATTCATTCAAGACTTCTTTATAATATTCCTCGCTTTCATAAGGTAAAATCGTTTCTACCAAAGATCTGTACCTTTCTATATTGGTGTAAATGAGCTCAGAATATAGAATTTTATTGTTTTCTGATAAGCCACTGAAATAGAATAATTTTTCTTGATATTTTGAAGAAACTAGTGTATAAATTTTTCTTGCTTTTTTGTTGTTTTCCAATAAATAGTAAGAATCAATAAATGGTTCTAATAAAGTATAATATCCATAATCTTTAATAGGCATTTTTTTCATGGTCAAATCTAATAATTCTAATGCCTTTTCCTTTTTGTCTTCAACAATTAATTGCTTGATTAATCTTGAAATATTCCCTCTATATGTAATACTGTTCTTTCTGGACTCTTCGTCTAAATAAATATTATTTTCATTTGGATTGCCCCAACTCCATTTTTTGACAATTTCTATCATTTTTTCAGAGTCAACTCTTCCCATTTCATAGGGGTTTTGAGGGTTTATTTTAGTTCTTATAGGAATTAATTTATAACACATCCCGTCTAGTTGAAGATAATCCTTCATCCAAATGTAATCCTCGTCAGAAAACGCTCCACCGGTAAAATAAATTGGACGTTTCCAATCATTGTTTGAAACTATATCCATCATCAATAATCTGTTTTTGTAAATAGCTTGGGATTTGATTTTAATAATAATCTCATCTTCAATCAAGGATTCATCAAATTCATTAACCAGTCCACTTGTGATAACATTATTTTTATTAACAGGAATTTTAATATTTTCTGTAGGTAAAAAATTTGCATTTAGATCTTGGGATCTGAAACCGGAAATATCATAGCCTTGTTGCTTTAATATTTCACCATATTTATACTTCTTTTCGTCTTTTGTAATAAAATCCATAATGAGACTTAAATCTATCGTGTCATTGGTAATTTCTTCTTTTATAATATAATCTCGAGTACCATGTTTATATTTATCATGTGTAAGATTTGAAGGTATGGGGTCACTATCGTATGCTTTTCTTTTCATTTGATCAATATACCAATCTGTACTCAATAAGCTTGTATTTACCACTCTTACATCAGTGCGGATTCCTTCAATTTCTTGCGCGTACCATAATGGGAATGTGTCGTTATCCCCAATTGTAAATAAAATTGCATTTGGATCGCATGAGTTCAAATAATTTTTTGCCATTGATAGTGCTGAATATCTTCCACTTCGATCATGATCATCATAATTATTAGCAAATAAATTCACAGGGACAGCTACTAAACAAATTACAAATGATAATATTTGAGCAAACCTTATTTTTAGTAATGTTAAAATTTTAGAAATATAATATCCGCCAAGGCCAATAAATATTGAAAAAACGTAAAAGGAACCAACTAATGAATAGTCTCTTTCTCTAGGCTCAAAAGGACGTACATTGGTATATATTTGTATAGCTAAACCTGTAAAAATGAAAAAAGTTAGAAAAACCCAAAAATACTCTTTGTTTATTTTGAACAAGAAATAACATCCTATAAGACCAAGTAAAAGAGGTAGAAGAAAATAAGTATTTCTTCCCTTATTATTCAAAACATCAGAGGGTAAATTTTTCTGTGAAATACCTAAGATAATTTCATCTAAAAAATGTATTCCTGAAATCCAATTTCCATGAAGATCCATTTTGCCCTGAATATCATCTTGTTTTCCAGAAAAGTTCCACATAAAATATCTTAAATACATATAACCAATTTGATAATCAATCAGGTAGTATAAATTTGAGAGTACTGAAGGTTTTTTTATTTCCAAAAATTGGCCGTATTGTTTTAAGAAATTATGAAAATCTTCATAGTCAATATTTCCTTTATTAATTTCATTTTTGAAATCATTCACTAGAGTTTTTATACTTTCTTCACTTTGGTAATTAAGTTTTATATCAAAGTCAAGGAACCCTGTGTAATTTAAATAATTTTTTGCATGTTCAGAACTCCACATCCTTGGAAGAAATGAAGCATGTTCGGAATTAAAATTTTGAATTGCGTTCTTATAATCATTGACAATTATATATTTTCCGTTAATTAAATCTTTTTCATATTTTGGATTGTCATCCTTGTAAGGTTTTATTTTATCCAATCCTGAGTATTGATCGGTAAAAAGTGGCCCGTATAACAAATAAGTTTTTGGATATTGTTCAAGATTATAATAAGCAAGCAATTCTCTTGCATTAGATGGGTTGTTTTCATTGACTACCACATTTGCATTGGCTCTTACAGGTAGAATTAACCATGAAGAGAAACCGATAAGAATAAATAATATGCAATGAATACATGTATTTATATTAATTAGTTTTTTCTTTTCGGTATATTTAATTAGGTATGTGAAGAAAACAACAATAATTATAAATGCTATCAAAGTACCAGAGTTGAATGGTAAACCAATATTATTTACAAAAAATAATTCCATTGAACTAAAAAACTTCAGTGTTGAGGGAAGTAATAGTTTAAAAATCCCCATAAGTATAATTACTCCAATTATATTTGCAATTATAAAGCTGTAAATAGGCCCAACAGAGTATTTTTCGAAAATTTCTTTATTTTTTTTGAAATAAAAAATTAAAAATAGCCCTGGGATTGTCAATAAACCCATAAAATGAACACCAAATGACAGACCAATAACGAGTGAAATTAAAATTAACCATTTATTTCCTCTTTTTTTATCCATATCTCTTTCCCAAAGTAAACCAAGATATATAAGTAAAGACATTATTAATGTAGCCATTGCATAAACTTCTGCTTCAACAGCGTTAAACCAAAAGCTGTCAGTAAAAGCAAAAGACATTGAGCCAATAAAAGCAGGTCCGAAAATTTTAAGTTTATTTTCCTCAAGGTTAAGGTTTTTCAAAAGAATTTTTGAAAGTAGCAGACATATAGTCCAGAACATTATTGCAATGGACAAAGCACTTGCAAAACCACTCATTAAGTTCATGGTAAAACCAATATTTTCTGCATTTAATGCAAAAATTGAAAATATTGCCCCAAGCATTTGATAAAGTGGTGCACCTGGCGGGTGTCCAACTTGAAGTTTCGAGGAAGTAGTAATATACTCACCAGTATCCCAAAAACTAACAGTAGGTTCAGCTGTTAAAAAATAGACTGTAAAAGAAATTAAAAAACATAGCCATCCTAAACAAAAATTCCAATTTTTATAGCTATTGATAGTCATAAATTTTTTTCCAAATTTATTAATAAATAATTTAGAAAATATGCTATGAAACTTAATTAAAGAAAATATTGTTGTTGAAATAAAAATTATTTTAAATTTGCAACCTGAATTGGCCTATGGTGTAACTGGCAACACGTCTGGTTTTGGTCCAG
>CENG01035359.1_pt1 | contig 21934 bp, 16 predicted proteins | sample 530131 | NCBI WGS metagenome assembly CENG01 (sample SAMEA2591057, study PRJEB7988) | marine metagenome | biome: marine biome (ENVO:00000447); feature: surface water (ENVO:00002042) layer; material: saline water (ENVO:00002010), including plankton (ENVO:xxxxxxxx) | depth 5 m
AAAAATGGTCCGGGGACATTGTAGCCGAAGCATCAAACGATGGTTTGGCCCATGTTGCCTGGACTCGTAGATATTTGGATAACGAGGGATTCTTCAAACAGACTGTGAGTTATACTACGATTGACTCCAGTTGCCTCATGTCTCCCGTTCAAGATTTGATGAGCCCGATATCTCTATCTGAAGGAAAATATTGGGGAATAGGAATGGATATGAAAGGATCAGAAATTCTTGTAGCGGGTTATCATCATGAGCTAGCAACGGGTTCATCTAATCAGAATAATGCTATTTTCTTGGCGACATCAGAGTCCCCAACCAAGTCTTCTGATTGGTTTGTAAATCCGCAATTGGTAGGAGATCTGAAAGTAACCCCTGGCATGACTGACCCAGTCGCTGTGGCCATGGGAGATGAAGATGGACACATCCTGTATCAGGATACGAGGAACGATACAACTGGAGTAGACAGGCTAGGTCTATGGTATGCTCATGGACTTCCAGAACAGGCGTCATGGTCATTCAAAAAGGCTGTTGGAGATCACGCTTTCATGCCCTCGCTCTCCATTTCAGAGATAGATGGCGAGGACGTAATGGTAGCGGTATGGGGCGAAGGTTCCGATCAGACATCAGAATTAATCGTCACAATAGTGGATTCATCATTCTCAGAGATATTAGAAGTGAGGACTGCAGCTAGAGGGCTTGGATACATCGGACTCTTGGATACAGAGAGGGGAGTGCAGATTTTCTTTGACTTCGTAGGGCCCAGTGGACCTCAGATACAATATGGAATGGTGAACTCAGAAGATGGGTGGATTGGGGTTTCGGACAGGTTGGGAATTGGCAGAATAGTAGTTGCCAGTCGATCTCCCGTTGATAGTGATGCCACCATCCTACAGACATCTCCAACTGGATGGCAAATTAGGGCCTTGGTGGATGATTCATCTCCTACAAATTCTGAAGACAATATCCTAGAGCAGGTCAGGGCGTATCTCGGACTAGATGAGAGAAATTTCAATGTAATATTAGTGGGAATTTCGGGAGTAACAATAGTCCTCTGCTTGGTTGTCATTTTGACGATGTCGACCAGGGCTATCAGATGGGCAAGCGGTCGGACTGGTAAGAAGATTGCAGGAATTGTAATTCTTGAGGAAGATGTTGTGGATGTAATAGTTGATACTGATATCTCGGTTAGTTCTTCGGAGGTTGAATTGGTCGAAGAACAAAAAACGGATTCTCAAAATTCAACTGATAGGAGGAGGAGGAGAGAATATAGATCCAGTAATTCGGCTAAATCACTTCCTGATCTGGCGGACTCTGGAGAGTTAGCCATTCCCGTTCCCATACACTCTCCTCCCTTGCCCCCTCCACTTCCCCCCATAGGCGCTAACATCGGGGTAAGTTGTCAGTCTTGCAGCTCTATTTTTGAAATAGAGTCAGGATTGAAGAAATTTAGTTGTCCCGTTTGCGGGGAGAAAATTAAGCTTGGATGAGTATGACGAGAATACTTCTTGCATCAAAGTCCGAGAGAAGAATCTCATGGTTGAAAGAAAATCTAGAAGATTCAGATTTCAGATTTTTTTCATCAGCCTTGAAGTCTACAGAAATTAAGCCTCCCCAGGGTTTTGAAGTTAGCAAGCAAGTAGAGATTGTATGTCAATCTAAGGCGGAGAACGCCCGGATAGAGAATAAGCTGTCCCTAAATAGAAGAGATGAAAACTATCATGCCATTATAGTATCCGATACAATGATTGAGGACCCTGATGACCATAGATTATCAATTGGAAAGCCCAAGGATGCACTCACCGCCACTAGTAATCTGATTAGGCTTGCAGGAAGAAAACACAGAGTCTGGTCCTCGACCTCTATACTACTGCCCCTAGAGGTTGCTACTGGAAAGGCGGATTGGGATATCTTGAATCGTACTAGTTGCGCCACTGTAGAATTCTCGGAGTTAGGAGATGATGAAATTTACGATCTTATATCATCAGAATCGTGGAAGGGCAAGGCAGGAGGTTATGATTTGGCGGGTAAAGCAGGACAATTTTGCCGAGTGGTAGAGGGGGAAGAGGTCACAGTATTGGGATTTTCACCAGCCGCGGTGGATATTCTCAAACAGGCTTTTTCTAGATGAAAGTGACTTCCCCGAACTTCAGTACAAACTCCTTCTGAATCTCATCAAACCATTCCAACATCGAAGAAGAGAATCTGACCCTCCCGACCTCCTCATCCATCAGTAAATCATCCTGTATCCCCTTCAGGGTACCTGGAGCCGCTCCGCAGGACACGCAGGCCCCATCCAAGTCGATCACCAAAGACAGTGACTTTCTGGCTCCATTTCCCCCCTGGAATTCCCAACTTGAAAGTATTAGGCCACCTCCGTGACCGTCTAAGGCGGCTCTGACGGGGCCAAGTCTTGCCATCAATGCAGGGATAATATCTGAATTATTTTCTTCAATCAATGAAATTAGAGAGAGGTTCCTGAGCCTTCTTAATTCATCTTCATCGTGATTTTCATCGATCCTTCTTTGTGCCTCAGCCCTCATTTGCTCTTCTATCTGAGACCCGTATATTTTTGCCAGCTCATCATCGTCTGTCTTGGCGGACTCCATGCTTCAGGATTGGGGGCGCTCTTTAGAAATCTACTAATCTGTAATGAGGGTATGCCACACACATTCAAAAGGCTGGAACCACACCAACATACGAGGCGTAGTATGGTATCAGACAATAAACCCATCCTAGAAGTCAAAGGACTGAAGGTGGGAATAGAGGGGACACCGATTCTAAAGGGAATAGATTTGATGATTCCAAAAGGTGAAATTCATGCAATAATGGGCAGGAATGGTAGCGGTAAAACGACTACTGCAAATGTCATAATGGGCCATCCAGCATACGAAATAGAGGAAGGGGAGATGTTTTTGGATGGCGAGAGTCTTGATGACATGGAACCATGGGAGAGATCCAGAGAAGGAGTATTCCTGTCCTTTCAATATCCACAATCAATTCCAGGTTTACAAGTAGGAAATTTCCTTCGGAAGTCGGTTTCCAGTGTTCGTGGAGAAGAGGCCGCCAGGGGGTCTGAGTTTAGAGAGAAGCTAACAAGTGCTATGGAAGAGCTTGATATTCCCAAATCATTTCTCTCAAGATATGTTAACGATGGATTCAGCGGAGGAGAGAAAAAGAGATTCGAGATACTACAACTAATGTTGCTTCAGCCTAGATTGGCGGTCTTGGACGAGACTGATAGCGGATTGGATATCGATGGAATAAGAACCGTATCTAAGGGGATAAACTCCGTTGTTAGAGGGACTGAAAATGGGGCACTAATAATTACTCACTATTCCAGAATTTTGGAACATGTCAATCCAGATCGCGTCCATATCATGATTGGAGGAAAGATAGTGGCCTCTGGAGGGCCTTCTCTGGCGAATTTGCTAGAGGACAATGGATATGATTGGCTTGAAGAACAGGTTGAGAAGGGAGTTGATTTCGAATGAGCGACGATAGTGAAGCCCGTGAGGCAGTGGGAGACTACAAAGCAGGATGGCATGACCCTGAGAATGCAACTATAAGATTTGATTTTGGCCTTTCAGAAAAAGTTGTCAGGGATATCTCTGAACTCAAACAAGAGCCAGAGTGGATGACAGATATAAGGGTCAAGGCATATAGACACTTCATTGAAAGGCCCATGCCCACATGGGGAAATACTGAGGAATTAATGGAGATCGATTTTGATAAGGTATGCTACTTCCTGCGATCATCTGATGAAACAGGTAGTTCTTGGGATGATGTACCTGATGACATAAGGAATACATTTGATAGATTAGGGATACCCGAAGCAGAGCAGAAGTGGCTTTCAGGAGTCACGGCACAATACGAGTCAGAAACGGTATATCACAGCATAAGAGAAGACCTTGAGAAGCAGGGTGTGATTTTCTTAGATATGGATTCAGGCCTCAAAGAACATGAAGATATTGTGAAAAAATACTTCGGCAGTGTCATTCCATACAGTGACAATAAATTCTCTGCCCTGAATACAGCTGTGTGGTCGGGTGGATCTTTCATCTACGTCCCAAAGGGGGTACATGTCGAGATGCCGGTACAGGCTTACTTTAGGATCAATGCCAAGAATATGGGCCAGTTCGAGCGTACTCTCATCATTGCCGATGAAGGAAGTAGTATCCATTATGTTGAAGGTTGTACTGCACCTACCTATTCAACTGATTCCTTACATTCCGCCGTTGTCGAGCTTTTAGCACTCCCGGGCGCCCACATCAGATATACCACTGTTCAGAATTGGAGCAATAACGTGTATAACTTGGTTACAAAGAGAGGAGTAGCCCATGAGAATGCCAAGATTGAGTGGGTAGATGGCAACATTGGGAGTAAATTGACTATGAAATATCCTGCAGTTATTCTCAAAGGAGAGGGGGCTCATGCTGAGGTGATTTCTGTCGCCTATGCAGGAAATGGACAGCACCAAGATGCTGGAGCTAAAGTCCACCATATGGCATCAAATACTACTAGTAATATCCTTTCTAAGAGCATTAGCAAAGACGGTGGAAGAGGTTCTTACAGAGGGATGGCAAAAATAATGCCCAAGGCAGAGAATTGTAGGCTGAATATTGTTTGTGATGCCCTGATTCTTGATGAAGAGAGCAGACAGGATACTTATCCAACTATGGAAGTTGGAAACCCCACCGCTCATTGTGAGCATGAAGCTAGCGTCTCTAAAGTTGGGGATGAACAACTGTTCTATCTGATGAGCAGGGGGCATACAGAAGCCGAGGCGCTTGGCATGATTGTCAATGGATTCTTTGAGCCGTTCACGAGAGAGCTCCCGATGGAGTATGCTGTTGAACTGAATAAACTAATGTCACTTGAAATGGAAGGAAGTATAGGTTGAGTTCTTCATGGATGCGTCTTCACAGTACCTATCCGCTGATTATCCAGACAGGGCTGATCACCTATGGAGGTACACTCCCTGGAAAAAAATACACCCAACAGGGGATATTTCCGATATTCCTAGTGATTTCTCAATACCTGAAGTAAGTCTGAAAACAATAGATGGAAGCACCCTCCCCCCGGGAATATCTCTTGATAGAGGAGACGCAGATTCCGAAGGACTACCTGATGAAGAGAAAATTACCAAGAGCTTTCTAGAGGCGGTTACTGGAGATTCTAAATTTACTCTTACGGTAGCTCCCAAGTTCAAATCTGAAGTCCCAATAATTATCGAGATTTCCACAAGTGGGACTTTCTGCTCCGCCCATGTTTGTCTGGATATCGGCAAGCTTGCCGAGCTTGAGCTAGTTACCGTAGTAAGAGGAACATGCAAGTGGTTTGGAATGCTAAGGACTGGTTCCACAGGAGAGGGCGCCATTACCAGCGATGTTGTAGTAAACAGGCTTGAACATGGAAAGCTATTGAGAGTTGAGTCGATTTCTATTCCTCGTAATTCTCAATTCAAAGCTGGAACTGTTTCATCTGGCTCAACAGTAACAAAGGCTGATCTTCGTTATAGGATGTTTCAACCTGGGGGAAATCTGAATGTCCTGGGATCTATACTCTCAGCAAAGGAAATGAGTCTCGACCATCACATTGAGATATATCATGACTCTCCTGAAACCTTCAGTAGATTGGACTGGAACTCTGCGTGTGGGGGTAGCAGCAGGACTGTAGGCACTGGGATGTTACGCGTCTCTAAAGGTTCAAATGGTGCTGATGCGGCTCAACTTTTTCAGAACCTTCTATTGTCCAGAGATGCACAAGCTGATTCCATCCCCGAGTTAGAAGTATCCGAACATGATGTGGTCGGGTGCGGACATGGGACAGCAAGTGGACCTGTTGACGAAGATCAGATGTTCTATCTCGCTTCTAGAGGATTGTCTCCCAATGAGTCCAAGAGTACTCTAATTGCGGCCTTTCTAAATTCCACATTATCAGAAATGGGAGGGGAAAGGATGCATGGTTGGCTAGTATCTGAACTAGATTCTGATTTGACCGAGCTTGGAGATTAGGAAGTTCTATCTCGAAATGAAGCGGCTAATGCAGAGATAATTATCCCACACGCCGAACCGAAAATAATTCCCTGTTGCTCAAGTCCATTGCCTGCTAAATCTCTGAAAGCTAGAGACATGACCAATGTAACTGGGATGACGAATATTCCGAATCTTATGGCCCATAATCTGGGCGAAGGAGCCTCTCCCATTGGCCTCAATGTGATGGAGGAAGATTTCTGAATAACTTGCCAATTTACTCTCTCAGCGTCAATTTTCAGCCTCTGTAAGATTGCAGGTCTAGATCCCGGGTCGCTTTTTGATGTAGACGAAGCTTCAGAAAAACCAGTCCTAATTTTGACTTTCCTGAGACCTTCTCTTCCTTGGATAAGACGTTCGACTAAAGAGGATGATAAGAATGGGTCTAATTCGGCAATCTCAACTAGTAGAACGCCCCTGTCCCTCCTGATCATATTTTTCACACTCCATGTGATTCCACGCTCTTGTGCCTGTTCTTCTACAGGGGAAAGTATACTTCGGAGATATTCTGTCTCTGTGTTCCTCCTTTCTTCTCTCGAGTCTCCCTTAGAAGAAATCTCCCTAATCCTGTACAAGGCGAAAATAAGTAGTAGGGAAGCGGTGGAGAATCCCGCTACAATTCCAGACCTGAGGGAGAGCATGATATCTGGGTCATCTAGGCCTGTAGCGAAGATGGAGATGAAGGAGGCCATGGTTCCAACCATGGAACCAGCGACTATAGAAATAGAGAGTGCATCCCTAGTAGTGATATCGGTCACGTCCTCCGTAAGTAGCTACAGTTCAAGAGTTAGAGGGTTTGAGATACATTGATTTGTCATGAATAATTGGCCGTAACGTGTGCATCTTTTGCAGTCACAGAGAGATTGCTAGTATTCAACTAGATGACTCTCCAACTATCCTAATTGCTGGATCTATTGTCGTTACAGCTTGTGCCATTTACAATAGAAGTGCAAAAAGTGAAGTTTCTGAGAATGATGATTTGGAGGATAGTAAGCCAGAGGAGAGGGAGTCAGAGAGCGGTGGCCCTAATGACTTCAAGCTAAAGAATGGACGAATTGAGAGAAAGAGAGAGTTGCGAGTTTCTGGCCTTATGAGTTCTATCTCAGGATTCTTACTTTTGATGTTCTTCATTTCTCCGCTTATGTTGGCAGAGGGAAGCGTGCCAGAACTATCTGGGAGAGCTAATGCATTAGACTACATGAATGAGGGCAGTTGGGGGAATAGTGACCATGATGAGGGAGGCAGTGTGGGGCATAATCAATCATCTCACGGTGGTTCGTTCGCATGGTCTGAACTGAATCCAGTTATTGGGTTAGTATACGCTTTTGGAGATATAAACTGTCATCAGAAGCATGATCGTTCGTGGAAGATAAATGAAAATCAGATGCCAGTTTGTACTAGGGATATTGGAATCTTCATGGGATTCTTCATGGGATCGTTATTCTTCAGAATGAGAGGATACAATAGGTGGACTGTAAGGGATTCTTTCCTTTCAGTTTTTGATGATGACTCAATAGAATCTGTATATCTGAATGACGGTCGTTTGAGGTTGATGATATTATTTCTAGCGCTAGGAATTGTTCCTATGGCGATGGATGGATTTACTCAATTACTTACTGTATATGAATCTACTAACATAATCCGAGTAATAACAGGATTCATGGCTGGTTTTGTCATGGGTTGGTTCGTAAGCTCGGCCCTGTCTTCCAGACCGGAGTTATTTGATTCACCCTCCTCAGTCATACTGCCGGCAGATTCAAGATTGACATTGAAATAATCAAGGAGATTTCATTGTCCACCATGAAATAAGGTCATTTTCGTTTTTTGGCAATGGAAAGGAATCCCTGCCAGGTCCGATTATTGCAATTCTCTCTAATGTGGATTTCACGGCTGAAGGATATTTTCCAGATCTGATTATTTGCCCTAATGCAAATCTGATATGTGTATCTGGATTTTTCTTCATCCATTTCCTTAGAACGTCCTTGAGGGGCCAAATTGCTATAGCTAATCTACCGAAAGGTCGTGATTCATCCTTCATCTGAGAACGGGGGGCCTCTCTTCCGATTAGGGATCTATGCTGATGTATACATCCCAATTTCTCATTTAGATACCTGACAATTGTCTGAGTATGTCTCTCTGAAACAGACCTTACCGGACCCAGCGACTTTCTTAGTTCCCTGATATTCGCTGTCCTCATTAGTGATAACGTCCCACAGATTGAGGAGATAGAGTGAGATAATACGTTATGTGGAACATCTACCCTCTCTCCCTCTAATGACTCTGCGAGAATATCGGAATGAGCTTCTTGAAAATTCTTGAGTACCCTCCATGGCGAGTGCCCGTTCAGCCATTCTTGTTCCCTAATTGCTGGCCTCACTCCTAATCCCTGTAATGTCGATTGCCCCCTAGAGGATTTTATCAGTTCACTGACTAGATTTCTATCTACTACTTCCGAACGAACATTCACGGGTTCGGGACGAGAATGCATGAAGTTCCTGACGAGGGATTTTAGCTTCGTTTTGAATTCGTCTTCGGAGCCTTCGTTAAGAACGGGTCCGATGATAGCACCCATATCGAAAGGAGTTGGCATCTCAATATTCCCAGATAGAAGTTCCGTGTATCCTTCTCTGATTATCTTCTGGAGTTCGCTCGTCTCAAAATATTCTTCTTTGTCTGAATGGGCCCTCAGTGTTCCGCTCTTTATCCTGTCTAAGGCAACCTTCGGATCGCAATCAACCCAGATGCATAGATCCGGTACTAATGCGGCTGAATTCATATGTGCCACTTTTTCTATCCCTAGTTGTCCCACTATTCCCTGGTATACCAGTGATGAGTGTATGTTCCTCTCACTGACCACTCCGATTCCAGATTCCAACCTTGGAAGGATCCAACCATGCGAGTGATCTACCCTGTCGGCCGCGAACAGACCGGCTTCTCTCTCGGGACTTGTGGTTTTTCTCCTTACGGAATCGATAGCTAGCCTACCCAATGGGTGATCTCTCCTGGGCTCTCCCGTTACACTGACAGACACGAATGGAAACTCCTTCCTCATTACCTCTGAGACTACCTTGGTAGCTAGGCCCTTACCACTGCCATCACCCCCTTCAATGGTGATCAGGTACACGGTCAATCCTCCTTGGAGTGTACATCATAGAATTGTCTCCTTGATAGTCCGACAAGACCCATTCCAGATAGTGTGAATAGAGGTCCTACGAACATTAGTCCGCCACTCCAAAGACCGAGGAAGGCTAGGCCCCAAGTCTTCTTGTAGCTGATTCCTTTTCTTGCCTCGATACCTCCGAAGATGCCTGCAAGTCCGGTCAGAAGAGTGAAGATTGCAAATATCGTAGCGATTAAAACTGACTCCCTCAGATAGCTTTCCCCTTCCATATCCAATACTTGTGTCCCATCTCCCTCCCTAAGAGTAATTGTAATCTGAGAGTGGTCCCCGGGAATTAATAGGACCTGAACAGTGATATTTCCTGGATGTGCAACTTCCAATCTAACGGACCTACGGGGGACATCTTCGATTGAGAATCTACCGCCTGAGTCCGTTGAATCGCTACCAATTACTATTCCATCCTCATCATAAAGTAAAACGTCAATTTCACTTATTCCTTCTGCACCAGATGAGTTGCTAACTAGTTCTGAGATGACTATTCCTTCTACATCTGCGGTTCCCCCTGACTGCTCAACTTGTCCTGAAAGGATATCACTTACATTACCAGAAATTAGCATTATTCCTATGATGAAACCTAACATTCCACCAATTCCTATCAATACTGCCCCTAGGTTCCTGGTAGCAGAGTCTGTGGAAAGATCAGATAGCCAGAGTTGTAGGCTTGTAGATTCGTCCAAATCCTCTTCAAACTCCTCAATCATCGAGTATCACCCCATCCTCTTGTAACGATGGAGTGGGATTAGGCTGTTCATCATGCCGATTACCAGTTTCTACTCTATTCCCCCCAACAGGCTTATGATCCCGCCCGAAAAATATGAACAATATCCCCACGACTAAGACCGTAATGGTTACAAAATAGGTACCTGAGGAAATAGAATCTTGCCCTGTCTCACATGATGATATACAGATATCTTCTCCAGCCTGTGAAAGATTTGTCATCTGAACAAGATACATTTTAGACCAATTCTTTCCAGTAATCCAAAATTCTGAACCTGTACTATGAGCGATACCGTTGAGTACGTTATTGATTCCATTACTGTTTTCAGAGGAGAGATGACTAGCGTCATACTCTCCCACAACCGTACCGTTGGAAGGATCGAAAACCAAAATTATATCCTGTTGCCAAACATTGGCAATTACTCTTGGTCCCGCAGGAGTATTGACACACTCCAACTCATTTATTCTAGTTATGAGGTTTCCAAAACTATCTGTGACTGAAACCGTTCTCTCAATCTCAAACGTTTCTGTATTGCGAAAAGAAATACTGGAAGTTCCATTTGACATGACGAAAGAGTCCCCATCGAAGCAAATCCCCCAACCTTCTCCTTCATACTCATATGAGGATACCTCAGATAGATTTTCCATCTCGAAAACATATGCAATTTGACTCTTCCAAGTGAGCATGACAATAGTATCATTGTACGCCGTAATGCCCTCTGAAAATATCGTGTCATTGAATGACTTGGACCTGATAACATCGCCGGTTAATGGATCGACTTCCCTTAGTGACGAGAAACCATACAACCCTGTACTCTCGTATATTGTTCCGTTGTACATTTCTAGTCCCTGCGTGAATGCATCATTCTGGTGGTAATGTTCGCTTAGTATGATGATTTCATGCTCAATATTTTCTTCGTATTCATCGATATTTTCAGCTTGTATCAGTGGTAAAAATACAATGGCTGATACGAGGAGGGAAAGTAGTAAACTACTCCGCCCTGCACGACTCATGTATGAACGATGCTCCATCGGTGTTAAAATACGTCTTAGAACCGATTCGTTCTAGTTACAACACGGAGTGTTGAGTATGTCGGGTCGAGAATGTCGTGATTCATCCTTTAGTGCCACTATCCTGGCACTATTGATGGTAGTGACAAGTTTGTCTCCTTTGGCGATGGCCGAAGATATTGATGATGATGATTCAGAAAGCTTTGTCGGGAGCCTCAGTGGGTTCGATCCTATTACTGAAGGGAAAGAATATCTATTCTCCGAGTCGCCGGTTCCAATATACTCTGCAACAGGATTCCTGAAGTCACAGTGGAGGTCTGATGGCTATCCTGATCTGACTCTCCCCTTCTCTGAGTCATACATTAATTCTAGATCGAGTACTAGGAGCTGTGAAAATGCCTGGAGCGTGGGAGATACTGATGATGTGACTACTGCTGGAGGTTCAATAGCGGCTACTGTACAGAAAGTTTCCAGTAATTCTGCAATCTTTGTGGAGGATGGCCAAGTAATACCTTCAACCACGCTGAACGACATTGCTTCAACTTGGGAATCCACAATATTTCCTACAGTAACTGGCTACTTCGGTTCGGCTCCTGATGTGGATAATACTTGCCAGATAGAGATAGTCATCTTCTCGATAGATGGAGGAGGAGGAATCGGGGGTTATTTCGTTCCTGGCCTATCGTCATCTAAGGAGTCGGTATTCATGGATATTGATGATTTGAGCTGGAGGAATACCATACTGGCTCATGAGTTCCAGCACCTACTGCACAATGCCAGGGATCCGTTTGAGTATATCTGGATAGACGAGGGGGCCGCTGATATGGCCGCCTACCTTTGTTTTGGAGTTACCAGTTCTCTGACTGGGCACGCTAATGCATGGTCGGAGAATTCCAATATGAGCGTTAGGTGGTGGAATCAGAGGATTGCAGATTATGGTGCTGGATTCTTATTTTTGATGTATCTCTCAGATAAATTGGGCGGGGCATCAGCAATATCAGCTTTGGTTGCCGATACAGATACCGGAGGGAAAGGGATAGAGGATTTGGCCTCCAATCCCCTTCCTGGATCTACTCCGATTGGGACCACAATGAGTGATATCTTTGCTAATTTCACACTGGCTGTTTCTATCGATAGTGGCCAAGGAGCCTTCGGGTTCTCGAATCTAGATTTGAGTACTGGCTGTATTGCGGCTTATGTCTGCAAAGCTCAGATGAGTGGATTCAATGATCAGTGGGTCAATCCGTGGACGAGCCCTCTACAAGAGTTAGAAGGGTGGGGAATGAGGGCTTACAAGTTCAATCAAGGATCTGGAGCTCCCTTGAATATCATGGTTCAACCTTCCGAATTTGGATTCGAGGGGGCATTGCTAGCTAAAGATAGCAGTACTGGGAGTTGGTCTATGAGCAGGATGAGGGTTGATCCTGTCACTGGATCTGTGACTGGTCTGATCCATGATTTTGGAACGGATGTGGATGAAGTCTGGATGACAACTTGGTACGAGTCAGCGGTTGACGATTGCGACTATAATTACGCCACTTGTGGAATAACCAGTGGCAGTTATCCTACTGCGACAGCGACGGTTCAAGCGATGCTTGTCACCGACCCTGCAGAAGTATCGATTGAGTCCATTGATGATTTTGATAGAGACTCAGATGGACTTTCAGACAGCGTACAGATTGATTTGGGAGTTGTTTCGAATTCATTTTTTGAGATACTTGAGGTTACAGTGGACGCCTTCTCAAACAATTCAGTAGTAGATACGAAAGTATTCTCATTGACTGCAGGGAATAGTGTTTCTACTGAGAAGAGCGTTTGGTTTACCCCTCCCTATTCAGGGCAGTGGACTTTCGGAGTAAGCATAAATGATGTCACGTCTGAATTAGTTGACCAGGCTTTCTCTTTACCAACTGACCTAACTAACCTAAAGCCTGTTGCATCTATCTCCGTCTCTACGAACTCAACTCAGACTTGGTTACCTGTAAACATGTTCGGTTCGGGATATGATGAGTGGGGATTCGGCATGGAGAATGGATCTTTCTCGAAGAATGAGACGCCCATTGCGTATTACTGGGATTTGGGAGATAATGTCTCCTCTACTCTGAAGAATCCTATTCACCAGTACATGGAGCCAGGCGTTTACCCCGTGGTCCTCACAGTTATGGATCAAGGGGGTTACTTTTCAGAATCACAAACTTGGACCGTGGTAGTTGAAGATACTAGTGATCCAGTTCCTGAAATTTCAGTTGAGGGCGTTGTAGTCTCAGAAGAGTTGGTTTTACTGACTAATCAGCAAGTCATGTTTTCTGCTCTGGGAACCACGGACAATCTTCCTTTAGAGGAATTATACTTCGAATGGAACTGGGGCGATGGCGAGATTCAGTCGGGAGTAGGGCTCTATGAATCGAGTCATTCTTGGGTCGATGGTAGTGCTGAAGGAATTGTGTATACTCTTTCTTTGCTAGTAAGTGATGGCATTCATGATGTTGAGCATACGATTTTCATTAAGATTCTGAATAGAGTTCCTCAGCAGATTTATGAGTCTCCGCTCCAGACTTACACTCTAACTCCATTGGTCCTCCCTACTGTTTTCACAGATAGTGATGGCATGATTGTAGACTATGACTGGTCTTTCGAGGAGGGCGTCAATCTTGATGGGAGCGGGATGACTATGACATCAGATTACTCTCAGACTTCATCTGATGAGGCGAATCCAACAGTGGGTTGGTTAACTCCAGGAATGAAAAATATTAGTCTTACCGTAACAGATGATGACGGAAATTCAACATCTGCAATTCTTCAAGTAGATGTGATTAATCAAAGACCTGTTGCAGTTTTCTCAAGACCAGCGGATGGTAATGTGGACACCACATACACCTTCACTAGCTACTCTTTCGACCCGGATGGAGACTCGTCCCAATTATCGACACTTTGGACGATTTCTGATTTAGATGATCCTATCGAAAATGTATCTTCTGTCAGCCACACATTCATGGATCCGGGACTCTACACGGTAACTCTTACCGTTACGGATGTACTTGGTTTGGAGTCGGCACAGAAATCGTTTACTTTGAGGATAGAAAATCCCCTTCCCGTTCCAGAAATAGACTTCTCCTGTCCAAGTGTCGACGACATCATCCTAGATCGAGAGCCAGAAGAGGGAGAGCAAGTAATTTGGCAGGTACCTCAGACAGAAGAAGGTGGCGCATTCGTCTCTCCTGGCAGTCTGATGAAGTTTGATGGATCAAGGAGTTATGATTCCGATCCTGCTTTCATTGGTAAATCATCTGCAGATCCCAATAGTGAGGATTGGAATGGAATTACAAGATGGATTTGGGATTTTGGTGATGCCACGCCTCAAGTCGAGGGAGCGGTGGTCTGGCATCAGTACTCCATCCCTGGCACCTATATTGTGACTCTAACCGTTGTCGATGGATTCGAGGGAGGTGAGACTAACTCAACACATATCCTTGTTCTTGTTTCTCAAACTCCTGAAATCCTGACTACCAATCCTGTTTCATCCGATTACGTCAATATCGGAGATCCTATTTTCCTGAATTACAGTGTATTTGATCAAGATCTAGAAGACGGGCTTGTGGCTTGGATGGACATGGACTCATCTGTGGACTCGGACGGGGACGGGGATTCTACGAACGACAATGACAGGTCACTATCCGGAAACCTACTTGTCAGGTGGGATTTGGATGCCAGTGTAGATTCCGATGGAGATGGCGACTACAGGAATGACTGGGATTGGAATCCTCTAAACTGGGACGAAGAGGGAGAAATTAGGATTACTATGCAGGTTTGCGATGCCGTAAACGTATGTGCTTTCAGAGATTATGTGATTACCGTATTGTCTACTGAGGATGAATACGTTCCCAAGTCTCTTTCTGACTTAACTTGGGAAGATATAGTCCCTAACAAGGAGAGTGGGGGGCTTCTTGCTCTTGTCGGACTGGTGTTGGTCCTAGGTTGGATTATCATGAGGCAGAAAGATGAAGAAGAGCTTGATGCTGACGAAATGATGGAAACCTATGATGTTGACGAAGTTGAGGCAGATGGAGGCCTTCCCGGTATGGATCAGCATAAGCCACCGCCTCAGCCAAAGTATCTTTCTCAAGAAGAGAGACGTGATTCTGATTCAGGATATGTGCGTCCCATCAGAACGAGGAGGCGTTGAATTGGACCTTATGAAAAGGAGGAAAATTTTCTCTTTTTTGGTTAATCTTTCCATAGTCTTTCCAGTTTCCTTTTTTGCTTTATTGATACTATCTTCACCAGTTGCTTCAGCACAATCTAGTGGATCTTGTGATGTCCCAGCAGTAAATGATGCAGTTGCATCTAATAGTATTTCTTTGGAGCCAGTTGAAGACTCTTTCTGGAATAACGAAGAGCCACAGTATAACTTGCGATCTGATGTTTTTGTAGATTTCACTGTTGACAATGATAGTGCCACTGCGGTATCTATGAAGCTAGTTCCTGGATACATGTATTCATTCTGCATAAGCATAACTAGCAATCAGGATGACCCCCCCGTGAATCCAAGCTCTGACATCTATCTAATGACTCAGCCGAACTGGGACAGGTATACTCTCGGTTATGAGCTGAGAGAAGATGACTCATTCTTTGAAGCGTTCGATGAGCTTCCCGTTGAATGGCGGGATATGGATGACTGGCTCCCATTCAGAGATGTTCATGCTTACGAGGGAACTACCTACACTGAATTCTCGGTCGCTATTGATTCCTCAGGATCAGGCTTCTTTGGAGGAGGAGACGTCATCTATTATCTGGTAATAGATGGATGGGATAATAGAAGGCATACTAACACTGAAGCGACCGGTGGAGATATCGATGTTGAAGTCCTGATAGACGTTGAAGAAAGATTGAATATCCCTAAATTTACTGCTACTCTTTTAGTTGGATCACTGCCACTTGCTTGCATCCTACTACCGATGATCATCCATACAAGATACATGGCCAATGGTAGAGAAAATATCGAAGTTGAAGAAAGACGAGATCTTCCCTACTTAGATAATGAAAGTAGAGATACTGAAGACAGTTAGGCGTAACCAAGAAGTTTCCATGCTGTAGCTAAATCTGATACATTTATCCTTCCAGAGTGAGACAAGTGCCAACCAGTCTGCATTGTCGAATATACAAAATTCTGATTGAGTAGAGGTGCATGAATTCTCACCCAGTCCCCTCCTGATCCGATTCCCATCAAGGATGCTTTGATTTCGGAATTTCTCAACTCCCACGCAGCTTCGAATATCCTTAGAGCACCCTCTGATCCAGAAATTGGATAGCATATTTTTACCATATCTCCATAGCTGACATAATCCTCTATTTCGGAGATTATTTCATTTGCAGGAGGAGGGGCTTCTTCAGAGTGGTGTGAAGCTATTACCTGTGTTTTTCCTTTTGCCATTTCCATCAATGAGTCTCTTTCCTTGATGGATATATCTACCTCCAAATCTACCCAACTGACTTCACTCTTTATGGCGGTTCTGAGAACTTCTATCCTACTCTCTTCATCTCCTGGATAGTGACCTCCCTGTCTTTCAGGCCTGCATGTCAATATTACAGGGAGTTCTATCCCTTGTTTGAACGAAGATAGCGCATCATCTAGATCTACTGATTCCAGTGGGAGAACCTCGTACTCGATTTCCTTTCTCGCTCTTCTTTTTGTCTCTGCTTCATCTTCTGAATCTTCTATTTCCACTTCACGGACCCAGAGATTATCTAGCCTCACTTCTACTAAATCGGCTCCTGCTGCCATTGCCAATGCGGCGTCTTTAAGCATCTCATCCACAGTGTGGCCGCTTAGCACGACGCATACCTGTGGCATCTCCATGTATCGCGTCGACCATAGGATTCTGTTTAATCGTGTCGTGTGACCATGTGCGATAATTTTTCCAGGTTGGAATGGTGGTAACCCACAATTTACTTTCTTCATCAAAGGTTGGAGTAGGTAGGTTTGAATCTGGAATATGGTCTATGATAGACAGGAAAACCATTCTCCAATACGTTTCATAAGCCTCATCTGAGGATCGAGAATAGTAGACTATCACAGAATATTAACTATCTAGAAGAACGGTAATATACTTTTTTCACAGTGTGGAAAAACTAGTGAAATTGAATGATATTAGAGAATATATTAGTAGAGTTGAATAACCACCTACCACTAGATTATATCATTATGATTGAGGGTTCCTACGGAACCCTCAAAAAATTGAGTTGATTATTGTGGCAGATGACTATGATGCTGATAGCATACAGGTCCTTGAAGGACTAGAGGCAGTTAGAAAAAGACCGGGGATGTACCTTGGCGATCCTCATGACGGTTCTGCACTCCACCACTGTATCTGGGAGGTTGTGGATAACTCCGTAGATGAACATCTTGCTGGCCACACCGATTCAATTGATATCACCCTTCACCAAGGTGGTTCACTTTCAGTAAGAGATTATGGAAGAGGAATCCCCGTTGGCATTCATGAGGAATATGGAATATCTGCGGCTGAGGTAATAATGACCAAGTTACATGCGGGCGGGAAGTTTGACAATAGCTCTTACAAAGTATCAGGAGGACTTCATGGAGTTGGCGTTTCTGCGGTGAATGCGGTATCGGAATGGATGGAAATGACAATTCACAGAGATGGTATCATCTATTTTCAAAGATATGAAGCGGGAGTTCCGATTGAGGCATTGAAGGAGATAGGGACTTGTGATGACACAGGTACAAAAATCTCATTCCGTCCTGATCTGTCAATATTCACCGATATCACAGATTTCGATTTCGAAGAAGTGGATACTCGAGTAGGGGAGACCGCTTTCCTGAATGCGGGATTAAAGATTACGATTACCGATGAGAGAGATGAGAATAAACATACATCAGAGCACCTGTATGAAGGAGGGCTTTCCGAATATGTGAGTCAGTTAAATGAAAAAAGAGAAGTCTTACATTCAGAAGTGATAAAGATCAGAGGGGATAAGGAAATAGAGAAAGGAAATGTGGAGGTAGAGCTGGCTTTACAATGGTCGGATGCTTTCAGTGAGTCGATTCGTTGCTATACTAACATCATAAGGAACAAGGATGGAGGGACTCATATGTCAGGCCTTCGTACTGCTCTTACTAGTTCTGTTAACTCATATGCGAAGAAGAAGAAATTACTCAAAGGCGACGCTTTATCAGGGGATGATGTCAGAGAGGGCTTGGCAGCAGTAGTCAGTGTGAAGCATCCAGATCCGTCATTCTCGTCGCAGACAAAAGATAAGCTAGTGAGTAGTGAGGTCACCGGCATAGTACAGACCATCGTCTATGACAAATTAGGTGAGTTTTTCGAAGAAAATCCATCGGTTGCTAAGCAAATTGTCGAAAAGGCTCTTCTCGCATCTAAAGCCAGAGAGGCAGCAAGAAAAGCTAGAGATTTGACTCGTAGGAAGGGCGTCTTAGAAGGAGGGGGGCTACCTGGGAAGCTTGCGGACTGTCAATCAAGAGACCCTAGTGAGTGCGAGGTATATCTAGTCGAGGGAGATTCCGCAGGAGGTTCAGCAAAAACCGGTAGAGATCGAAGAATACAGGCGATACTTCCCCTAAGAGGGAAGATACTCAATGTAGAGCGACAGAAGCATAATGCCGCAAAGGTATTCCAGAATCAGGAAATTCAGACCATGATTCGTGCTCTTGGAGCTGGCGTTGGAAATAATAGCGAAGAGGAAGGGTCTTTTGATGCCAGTAAATTACGTTATTCTAAGATAATAATAATGTGTGATGCGGATATTGATGGTGCACACATAAGAACACTGATGTTGACATTCCTCTGGAGGTTCATGAGACCCGCCATAGAAGAGGGGCATGTCTATATCGCTCAGCCTCCACTGTATCAGTTATCTAAAGGAAGAGTAAGTAGATATGTATTCTCGGACGAAGAGAGAGATAAGGTGATGTTAGAGTTACAGGGAGATAATCCTAATGCTAAAATTGGCGTGCAGAGATACAAGGGTCTGGGTGAGATGAATCCGGATCAACTCTGGGAAACTACGATGAATCCAGAGACTAGAACTATGCTAAAAGTAACAGTTCAAGATGCGGAGGAAACCGATAGGCTATTTGAGATATTAATGGGCGAAGATGTCCCTGATCGTAGGGCATTTATCGAAAAATACGCTAAGGAGGTGACAAATCTTGACATCTGAAGGAAATACAAATGAAGATTTATCAATAAAAAATGAGAATATACTAAATCATACTCTAAACAAAGAAATGAAGACATCGTACATCAATTATGCAATGTCAGTAATTATTGGCAGAGCTCTGCCCGATGTCAGAGATGGTTTGAAGCCGGTACACCGACGTGTGCTCTATGGGATGTATGAAGGAGGCCACACTTCTGAGAGGAAATACAGTAAATCTGCACGTTCAGTAGGTGAAGTGATGGGTAAATATCATCCCCATGGAGATCTATCGATCTATGATACAATGGTTAGGATGGCGCAAGAATTCTCATTGCGATACCCTCTTGTTGATGGACAGGGAAATTTTGGTTCGATTGATGGAGACCCCCCTGCTGCGATGCGTTATACAGAAAGTAGATTGGATAAGATTTCAAAACACATGCTGGAGGATATTGAGAAAAAAACTGTTGATTTTCAGCCTAATTTTGATGATTCGGAAATGGAGCCTACCGTTCTACCTGCAAGATTACCAAATCTACTGCTGAACGGAAGTGACGGTATTGCGGTTGGAATGGCAACAAGGATGCCTCCTCACAACCTTACGGAGGTAGCGGGAGCGGTTAGGATGCACGTCGACCACATCCTCCAAGAAGGAGCTGAAAGTAAGGAAGTACCTAATATCCCTATCGAGGATTACATGAGTCATATCAAGGGACCTGATTTCCCAACTGGTGCGACCATCCATGGAATAGATGGTATCCTCGATATGTACTCAACAGGTAAGGGAAGATTCCATGTTCGGTCAAAGTGCGATGTACGAGATGATTCCAAGGGAAAAATGATAATAATTCATGAAATACCATATCAAGTAAAGAAATCAGATATGCTCGTTCACATAGCTGATTTAGTTTCAAAGGGCTCAGTAATAGGGATCAGAGACATTAGAGATGAGTCTTCCAAGGAAGGGATAAGAGTCGTTATAGAAGTCAAGAATAATGCTGATCCTAATGCAGTTCTGAATCAGCTATTCAAATCTAGTAGATTACAAGAGTCATATTCGGCAAATATGATGGGCATTTTAGACGGCAGGCCAGTACTTTTGACCTTACCAGTAATTTTACACACGTATGTCGAGCACAGGGAGTCAGTCATTGAAAGAAGGGCAAAGTTTGAGTTACAGAAAGCTGAGGCCAGGGCTCATATTCTTGAGGGTCTGGTGAAGGCACAAGACAGAATTGATGATGTTATTGCGGTTGGAAAGGCAAGTTCGGGCAGGGATCAATTTGAGTCCGTATTGCAGGGGATTGAGAAGTTCTCTGGAATATCCAAATTTGACTTTACAGAACCTCAGGCCAAAGCCATAGCTGAACGTCGATTGTATCAATTGAGTCGGCTAGATGTCGAGAAGGTGAAAAACGAATATGATGAATTGAAAATTAAAATCGCGGATTTGCAAGATATAATTTCCTCGAGACCCCGACGCCTTCAGATATTAATTGAGGAGCTTGATGAAATGGTGGAGAAGCATGGTGATGAGCGTAGATCTACCATCGATCCGATGCCCCTATCAATGGATAGGGAAGATTTGATTGAAGAGCGGGCAATCGTAATATCCCTCTCTGAAGACAATTATATCCGACATATGCCAGTAGAATCTTTCAGACTTCAGAATAGAGGAGGGAAAGGACTCAAAGGTGTGACTACAAAGGATGAGGATTTTCCCAAATCAATACTTACTTGCTTTAGCAAAGACAGGCTACTGATATTTACGAATCATGGAAGGGTGTATGGGCTCAGAGCTTGGGAAACTCCTTCTGCAAGCAGATACGGCAGGGGGACGCACATTAGGAATCTATTAGCAGGCATAAGAGACGAAGAGAAGGTGATATCTATCCTACCAATGAATAAACAACTCATTGATAATCCAGATGGCCACTATCTGATATTCTCAACTCTCAATGGAAGGATAAAAAGAAGTCGACTATCAGAATATGTCAAAATAAATAGAAATGGGAAATATGCAATAAAATTTGCAGAAGGAGCCTCTGATTCGCTTGTTTCTGTAAGATCGGCTACTGAAGAGGACCATGTTGTACTGGTTTCTGCCATGGGTAATGCGTGCAGGTTTATGCCCGCTGAAGTACGGAAAAGAGTTGATCCTTCTACCGGAGAGGAGCAAACTACTCAGTTAGTGAGAGTACAAGGGAGAGTCAGTCAGGGTGTATCTGGAATGAAACTCAGTAAAGGTGATCGAGTCATTGGAATGATAGTTACTGATGATTTCGAAACTAGTGTACTTACCGTATCCAAGCATGGTATGGCCAAGAGGAGCAGGCTTGGTTCGGGCGAGATGATTGCAGTAACTGATGAATCAACAGGAGGTCCCGCGATTGATGAGAATGGCGAGGCAATAATCGAAAGAGATGGATACAGGAGAACAAATAGAGGGACGAAGGGAGTCAAAACTATGGCTCTGGATAAAGATGACGAGATTGTGGCAGTCAGACAGATACCAGATCTCAATGATCAGTTATTCATGTTAACCTCAAAGGGAATGATGATTAGAATGGCTTCTGTTCAGACAAAGGAAACCCTTGGCAAGGTCACAAAGGGGACCAGAATAATGGAATTGAGGAATTCAGATAAGAAGGGATATGCAGATGAGGTAATATTTGTAGCTAGATTACCCTCTTCATTAGTTGATATCAGATCTTCCGAAGAGGAAGAGTGAGACCGCTCGGCTTAAGCGGGGACCTATGGTGGCTAGAGCGCTGCGGCAGTCGCATAGCCTGGCCATTGCGCTGGATTGCTAATCCAG
>CENG01013023.1_pt1 | contig 21073 bp, 17 predicted proteins | sample 530131 | NCBI WGS metagenome assembly CENG01 (sample SAMEA2591057, study PRJEB7988) | marine metagenome | biome: marine biome (ENVO:00000447); feature: surface water (ENVO:00002042) layer; material: saline water (ENVO:00002010), including plankton (ENVO:xxxxxxxx) | depth 5 m
CCTGCCAAAAAGTGCAGCTAGTGCCTTAGAGTCCGAAAACGAAGAACCATTAACCATTACAATTACAAAAGAAGGGCAAATTGTTTTGCAAACAAGTACTATTCCAAAAGAGGAATTGGTTACCCGTCTTAAAGGTGTTGCGAATGAACGGTCGAGTAATCGTATATTTTTGCGAGCTGATGGAGAAATTTCATATGAATTTGTTATGCAGATAATGGGAGCTCTTAATGCTAGTGGGTTTCAGGATATAGGGCTAGTCACAGATATTGGAGGTCCTGCTTTAAACAACATTTCTGACGAATGAAACAGATATGCACTTTGGGTATTATATATCTGGATTTGCACATTTAGGGCTTTTAATGGGATTATTAATAGGTCCTATCTTCCAAAAGGATGTAGAGCCTGTTGAATACTCAAGTGTTTCATTGATTTCCGGGCAGGAATTTATTGATCTTACAGCATCAAACATCTCACCTAAAGTATTAGAAGAGGCTAGTGAACTGGCTCCTTTGGATGAAAATGAAGATAAATTAGATTTGCTTTTTAACAAAGAGTCTGAAGTTTTGAAATCAGAAGGACCTGATGTAATTCTAGATGAGCCACTAGAGCCATTAATAAAAAAATCAGACGTAGAAATTGCTCTCACCGAAAGCAAACCCGAAATAGCTGACGAAATAAAGCGCCCTGTGTCTGATACAGTAAATAATTTATCCGATCTACAAACTGAGACAGCTGAAATTAATAAGCCTAGCAAAGTTCGGAAACCGGCCCTAATACCCCCACCTGAGGTTGAAGTCAGTCAGACGCTCGAAAATACAACCAAGTCAGTAGCTAAATTGAATGTTACAGAAAAAAAAGAAAACTTTATATCTGATACTCTAGTTTCATCTCTTAAACCTAAAAGTCGTCCGTCACGGGTTTCTAAGCCAAATTTTGAAAATAAATCGGAAAGTAAAGTCATAGAGTCAGAGGTCTCTGATGCAATGCAAAAATCAGTGATGCAAAATACTTCAAGCAAACCATTGACGGAGACTGAAACAGAGAATTTACAAGCAGCAATAGAAGCTTGTTGGTTAAGAGATCCTGGATCACTAGCTGAAGATGTAAAGCTTACAGTACTTATGGCCCTTGATCGAAATGGAAGAGTAAATCCAAACTCAATTCAGGTTATCGAAATATCAGGGGGTGACGAAAATTCACAAAAGGTGGCATTTAGAAGAGCAAAAATAGCAATTATAAGTTGTGGAAAAAATGGCTATAAGTTACCACCAAATAAGTACGAACGTTGGCGAGAAATAGAAGTGGTATTTGATCCAACCAACTGATGTAAAATTGAAACAACGAGCTGAATATGAGGAATTAGCGTTGAAATCACTCTTAGTTTTTATTTTAATAAGTCTAGCTACAACGGCTCTATCTGCACCGCTTAGGATTACAATAACTGAAGGAGTAATTGAGCCTTTACCGTACGCTGCTCCCACTTTTATTGGAGAAACAGGTGCATCGAATGAAATAGCTGCTGCGATAACAGAGTTAATAAAAGATGATTTGTTGGGCACGGGTTTGTTTAGAGAAGTGCCTAGATCGTCGTATATATCTGGGATAGATAATTTCAGTTCTCCTATTCAGTACTCGGACTGGAAAGCTATAAATGTACAGGCTCTTTTAACTGGCTCAGTACTTCTTTCAGGGGAAAAGCTGTCAGTAAAATTCAGACTTTTTGATATTTTTTCAAATAACGAGCTTGGGAAAGGCTTGCAGTTCAATTCTACGAAACAAGGTTGGCGGCGTATAGCTCATAAGGTTGCTGATGAAATTTATTCGAGAATAACGGGAGAGCAGGGATACTTTGACAGTCGGGTCGTATATGTTGCTGAAACGGGCAAAAAGGGCTCTCGTAAAAAGCGTTTGGCTATAATGGATTTTGATGGTGTTAATTCCAAGTATCTAACAGATGGTTCATATATTGTACTTGCTCCTCGCTTCTCACCCACAGGAAAGCAAGTGTTATACACTAGCTATGAAACCGGCACACCGCAGATATACGTCATAGATGTCGTTTCTGCCAGGCGGACGGTTTTGAAAAACCGCAAAGGAACTATGAGTTTCGCTCCAAGATTTTCCCCAGACGGGCAGTCTGTTGTTTACTCTTTAGAGCAAGGTGGAAATACAGACATATATGTGATGAATTTGAGAAACGGTTCAAGCAGTAGATTAACATCAGCACCATCTATTGAAACAGCGCCTAGTTTTTCTCCAGATGGATCTAAAATTGTTTTTGAAAGTGACCGATCAGGGACCCAGCAGCTTTATGTCATGTCGTCAGTGGGCGGTAGTGCAAAAAGAATTAGCTCAGGAGATGGTCGTTATGGTACTCCTGTTTGGTCACCTCGTGGTGACCGGATAGCTTTTACTAAGCAAAGTCGAGGACGCTTCCATATAGGAGTTATGCGCACTGATGGATCTAAGGAAAGGTTATTAACGGCATCGTTCTTAGATGAAGGTCCAACTTGGTCACCAAACGGTCGCGTAATCATGTTTACCAGAGAAACACAGGGAGAGGCTGGAGTTTCGGCGCTCTATTCAGTTGATGTTTCAGGAAGAAATTTAAGGAAAGTGAGGACTAGAGACGGTGGTTCTGACCCTTCTTGGTCGCCACTTGAAGAATAACATGATTTGCAGGCTTCTTGATTCATGTTATTAATAACTCCGAAAGGCAATTGATGAAATCACTCCTTAAATATTTTTTCGCGTTTTCGCTGCTAGTTTTAAGTGGCTGTTCACAAAACGCCTCAACTCCATTCACAACAAATAGTGCCTTAAACAGCTCTAATGCGATATTTGATGGGGATGTTAATGATCCCAACTCGATAGCCTTTTTCAGGAAAAATGTTGGAGATCGTGTATTATTTGCGGTTGATCAATCTGATTTAGATCAACTGGGAAAAAATATTTTACTTGCTCAAGTAGAGTGGCTGCAAGCAAATAAAGACTATAAAATTATAATTGAAGGGCATGCTGATGAAAGAGGCACAAGAGAATATAATTTGGCACTTGGAGCTCGTAGAGCCAATTCAGCGCGCGAATTTTTAGTTTCAAGAGGAATAAAAAGCTCCCGAATTCAAACTGTAAGTTTTGGAAAAGAACGCCCGGTGGAACTTTGCAGTAACGAAAATTGCTATAGTGAGAACAGGCGTGCAGTTTCGGTGGTTTCAAACCTTAAATTTTAATTGGAATACAAAATGGCAAAGTGTGTCACTTTAATTATCGGTTTGTTAGTTGCGCCAATCTTTGTTTTTGCCGAGGATAATACAAATACCTTGGCAGACCTAAGACAAGATCTTAATGTTCTTTACGTTGAAGTGTTAAAATTGAGGCGAGAGTTATCGACAACACAGTCTTCCTCCATAAAAACAAATGATAATCAATCAGTTTTGGCACGGATTGATAGTATGGAACAGGAGTTGAGACGTTTAACAGCTGAAACTGAAAGGTTAGAGTTTAGAGTAGACAGAGTAGTTAATGATGGCACAAATAGGGTTCGTGATCTCGAATACAGGTTGGTTGAATTAGAAGGCGGTGATGTAAGTAAAATTGACTTCAGCACAACCCTTGGAGGAGATATAGAGTTATCTCCTGAAAATACAGTTTCAGCAACGTCTGAGCCAGAGTTAGCAATTGGAGAGAAAGCAGATTACGAAAATGCACAAACGGCTTTATTGGAGGAGCGTTTTGAAGACTCCCTGATACTTTTGGAGCGGTTTTTGGAAAATTATCCTGATAGTCCTCTGAGCGCCTCTGTTATTATAGCAAAAGGAAATGCTTATGAGGGATTAGGGGAAATTAAAAAGGCTGCTAGAGCGTATCTTAATAGTTTTTCACTATACGAGGATTCCAGCGTAGCGCCGGAAGCTTTAACATTGTTGGGTAATGCACTTGTAAGCTTGGGACAAACCGATGCTGGATGTCAAACTCTTGCGCAAGTCATTATGCGCTTTCCAGATTCTGATTACAGTCTCGAGGTAGAAGAAATAATGTCGGAGCTGCAGTGTCCCTAACTGATAAAATTCAGTCTTCATTATATAGAACACTTTCGGATTTCAAAGAACAGTATGGTTTCAATGAGCTGGGCTTGGCTGTTTCTGGTGGAAGCGATAGTTTAGCTATGCTTTACCTATGTAAAGAGTGGGCAGAATTAAACAAAGTTACACTGAAATGCGTGACGGTGGATCATCAGCTTCGTAAAGAGGCGCTTATGGAGGCTAAAACTGTTGCAGCGCATTGCGGTGAACTTGGTATCAAACATGATATCGTTGAATGGACCCATAAAGATAATTTTAATGGGAATCTTTCCGATTTAGCTCGTTCGGCTCGGTATAGATTAATCAATGAATGGCGCAAGGATATAAAATACGTTTTGATTGGTCACACTCAAAATGATCAGATCGAGACCTTCTTAATGAATTTAAAAAGAGGATCAGGAATTGACGGTTTAAAAGGTATGGCGGCTGTATCAAAAAGGCCTGAGGGATATTTCATTCTAAGACCACTGTTAAATACTAAACGAGAAAGTTTAAAACAATTTCTTAGGGTTAGAAATATAGAATGGCTAAGTGATCCTTCCAACTCTAATGAGGAATTTGAAAGAATAGTGCAACGCAAGACTTGGGAGTTACTAAAGTCTAAAGGTTTTTCAGAAAGCCGTGTTGAATTAGCTGCGCAGCACATGCAAAGAGCCCATCATGCATTAAACCAAATGTTACCAATTCACTTTAACCAAATTGGAAGACAGGAGCTAACAGATTTATTCTTACAGTATGATGGGTTTTTTTCTCTAGCTGATGAATTTCAAGTTCGCCTAATTTCTGCAATTGTAATGTGGAATGTAAGTTCGCAATATCGTCCAAGGTTTAAGGCGGTTCTAAATGTTCTAAAACAGGTTAAAAGTAAGAAAACTGCTGTTCTGGGTGGTACAGTATTCTACCATCATGACGGTCAAATCAGAATTACAACGGAGCTGAAATTTATTCAAAATATTAGTGTTAAATGTAAATCTAAAAATGCTTGGAGAGATATTTGGGTAGTAAAAAAAGAAATTAAAGAAGCTTATGTCTCTGTGATAGGAATAGAGGGTAACAAACAGTTATCAAGAATGCAGAAATCTATGATGCCGTATCGCTCTAGGGTCATTCAGCCAGGTATATTTATTAAAGAAAAGTTAATATGTGCTCCGACAATTGATAGTGAATGTGCAAACTATTTATCGTTTTATGGAATAAAGTTCATTGATTTCTTAATGAGCCATTGAACCTTGTCTATGAGTTTCTATATAAAACAATAACAAAAGTAGAGTTGACAATTTTGGAGAAAATCCTTGGGAAATAATCGAAACATAGCGTTCTGGGTAGTCCTTTTCTTACTAATAGTAGTACTATTCAATGTTTTCAGCACTGGTAGCAGCAGCATGCAAAGTCGTGAAGTTCCTTTCTCAGAATTTGTCAAAAATGTCAGTGGAGGAGAGATAAGAGCTGTCACACTTGACGGAGAAAAAGTGAGGTTCACTGGACCAGACAACAGAGAACAGTTCACTATCCGCCCCGGAGACGCCGATGTTACTAGTTTGTTAATAGCAAATGATGTTGCAATTAGAGCTGAGCAGCAAGAGACCTCCGGCTTTCAATCGTTCTTAATGACCGTTTTCCCCTTCCTCTTGCTAATAGGCGTTTGGATTTATTTTATGAACCGAATGCAGGGTGGTGGTCGCGGTGGAGCAATGGGTTTTGGAAAGTCCAAAGCTAAACTGCTTACAGAAAAACAAGGTCGCGTAACATTTGATGATGTTGCAGGCATAGACGAAGCCAAAGAAGAGCTGGAAGAGATTGTAGAGTTTCTAAGGAACCCTCAAAAATTCAGTAAATTGGGTGGTAAAATACCCACCGGTGCATTGCTCGTTGGCCCTCCTGGAACTGGTAAAACCCTTCTGGCAAGGGCAATCGCTGGTGAGGCGGGCGTACCATTTTTTACGATTTCAGGTTCAGATTTTGTTGAAATGTTCGTCGGCGTTGGTGCCTCCAGAGTTAGAGATATGTTTGAGCAGGCAAAGAAAAACGCTCCTTGTATAGTATTCATTGATGAAATTGATGCCGTCGGGCGTAATCGTGGTAGCGGATACGGTGGTGGTAATGATGAACGTGAACAAACTCTAAACCAGCTTCTTGTTGAGATGGATGGGTTTGAAGCGAATGAGGGAGTCATTATCTTAGCTGCTACCAACCGAAGAGATGTGCTCGATCCAGCGCTTCTGCGCCCTGGCCGATTTGACCGCACAGTAAATGTGCCAAACCCAGATATAAAGGGCCGAGAAAAAATTCTAAATGTGCATGCTAAAAAAACTCCGTTGGGTCCTGACGTTGATTTGAGACTGATAGCAAGAGGTACACCTGGTTTTTCTGGTGCTGATCTGGCGAACCTAGTCAATGAAGCAGCCTTGATGGCAGCAAGAATTGGTAGATCAGTGATTACAATGATTGATTTCGAAAATGCGAAAGACAAAGTAATGATGGGTTCAGAAAGGCGCTCTATGGTTCTTACCCAGGAGCAAAAAGAAAAAACAGCTTATCATGAAGCTGGCCATGCTGTCGTTGGGTTGGCTTTGCCTCAATGTGACCCAGTTTACAAAGCCACTATTATACCTCGTGGTGGAGCACTTGGAATGGTTGTGTCCCTTCCTGAAATTGATCGACTGAATTGGCATAAATCAGAATGCGAAGAAAAACTTGCAATGACTATGGCTGGTAAAGCCGCTGAGATTATAAAGTATGGCTCTGATAATGTATCTAATGGACCGGCTGGAGATATACAGCAAGCGTCTGGTTTGGCTAGGGCTATGGTGCTTCGTTGGGGAATGTCTGATAAAGTTGGCAACATTGATTACACTGAGGCTCACGAAGGATATCAAGGTAACACAGCTGGATTTTCTGTATCTGCGAATACTAAAGAACTTATAGAGGGAGAAGTTAAAAATTTCATACAGCAAGGCTATGACACAGCATTCAAGATTTTAACGAAAAAGAAAAAAGAATGGGAGCGGTTGGCAGCGGGCTTGCTAGAATATGAAACTTTAACTGGAGATGAAATAAAAAGAGTTATGAAAGGTGATCCGCCATTTTCTGATGATGATGGTAAAGATGATGGCAGCGCTGCCGCCCCATCAGTGACTGCAATCCCAAAAACAAAACCTAAGGCTAAGCCTACTGGTCCAATGGAGCCAGAGCCAAGTTAAAAAATTTTAAAAGGCTATTTACAAATAAATTTTTGCGGGCTTACGCGTGTATAGGTCCTGTGCCGCAGGCCAATGCCGCTTCACGTATAGCTTCAGAGTAGGTCGGATGAGCGTGGCATGTGAGAGCTAAATCTTCAGCTGATGCCCCAAATTCCATTGCAACGCATAATTCGTGTATTAGATCTCCTGCCGCTGGTCCTATTATATGAGCACCCAAAATTCGATCAGTATCTTTATCTGCTATGATTTTTACAAAACCGTCGGCAGCAAAGTTTGCTTTTGCCCTTCCATTTCCCATGAACATAAATTTTCCAACCTTGATTGATCGATTGTTTTCTTTGGCTTGTTCTTCAGTCAACCCAACAGATGCTACCTCAGGCGCAGTGTAAATTACGCTTGGTATAACTTGATAGTTGACATGGCCGCTTTTACCGGCAATTTGCTCTGCCACTGCCATGCCCTCATCCTCTGCTTTGTGAGCTAACATAGGACCCTCAGTTACATCACCGATCGCGTAGATGTTTGGAAGTGTTGTTTCCCAACTAGCATCAGTTATAATATGGCCTCGGTCGTTTAATTTAATGTCTAATGCCTCCAACCCAAGACCATGGGTATTGGGTTTTCTTCCCGTTGCAACCAAAATGACATCTGATTCAATTTCATGTGTGCTATCATCTTTATTAAGCTTATATTGTACTTTTCCTTTTGATTTTGATTTAGTGGCTGACTGAACAGCTGCTCCCATAATGAATGATATATCTTGTTTTTTTAAGATTCTCTGAAAGGTTTTTTGTACCTCGGTATCCATGCCAGGTGTAATGTGATTAAGGTATTCCAAAATCGTAACTTTAGTTCCAAGCCTTGCGTAGACCGATCCCAGCTCCAAACCAATAACCCCAGCGCCGATAACTGTCATCGTTTTTGGTATTTCTGGTAATGCAAGTGCTCCAGTTGAAGAAACAATTATCTTCTCATCAATTTTGACATTAGGAATTGTGCTTGGCTCTGAACCCGAGGCGATGACTATGTTGTTTGCTTCATAAGTTTTTTCATTTATTTGGATTTTTCCCTCTCCGGATATTGAGGCCCAACCCTTTAAATGTTCAATTTTATTTTTCTTAAATAGAAATTCTATGCCTTTTGTATTAGCTTCAATTGTTTCAGATTTATAATTTTGCATTTTAGCCCAGTCCACAGATGGCGTTTTTGCTATTAATCCCATTTTCTCAAAATTATGTTCTGCTTCATGAAGTTGATGACTTGCATGAAGTAAAGCTTTTGAAGGGATGCAACCTACGTTTAGGCATGTTCCTCCAAGAGTATCCCGCCCCTCGACACAGGCTGTCTTGAGGCCAAGCTGTGCGCATCGAATAGATGCAACATATCCTCCTGGACCACCTCCTATCACTATAACATCATACTTAGACATCTGTTATTTTCCTTCCTGAAAATCATTAGAGATCCATAAGAAGTCTTCTAGGATCCTCGAGCGCTTCTTTAACTCTTACCAGAAAAGTAACGGCGCCTTTTCCATCTACAATGCGGTGGTCATAACTCAAAGCAAGATACATCATTGGACGAATAACTACTTCACCATTGACTGCTACGGGACGGTCTTGAATTTTATGCATACCAAGGATTCCTGATTGAGGAGGGTTAAGGATTGGAGAGGACATAAGAGATCCATAAACCCCACCGTTTGAAATAGTGAATGTTCCACCTTGCATTTCATCCATACTTAGTTTTCCGTCTCTTGCTCTTTTCCCCTTTTCAGCAATAGACTTTTCAATTTCGGCAAAAGACATGGTGTCAGCATTTCGTATGACAGGAACTACTAATCCTGTCGGTGTACCAGCTGCTATCCCCATATGAACGTAATTTTTATAAACTATTTCCGTGCCATCTATTTCAGAATTTACCTCAGGAACTTCTTTAAGGGCATGGCAGCATGCCTTTGTAAAGAATGACATAAAACCTAATTTTGTGCTGTGTTTTCTTTCGAATAAATCTTTAAACTCACTTCGTAATGACATAACTTCTGTCATGTCGACTTCGTTGTAAGTAGTAAGCATCGCAGCTGTGTTTTGACTGTCTTTGAGACGTTTTGCTATTGTTTGCCTTAAACGGGTCATTTTTACCCGTTCTTCTCTATCAGCGTCCTCCGGTGGGCTTGGTGGACGGGATATTGGTTCGTTTGGTTTTATTTCTTGTGACGCTGAGTTTGCCATTTGCTCTACATCACTTTTCATTATTCGACCATCCCTGCCTGACCCAATTATTTTATCTGCAGAAATCCCTTTTTCAGCCATCAACTTTTTAGCTGACGGGGCATTTTCAAAATCAGATTTCTTTTCTCCGGTTAGTGATTTTGAACTATCTGCAGTCACGCTTTTTTTCTTAGCAGGTAGGCTGCCCACAACTATTGCCAGACTTCCTCCTGCGTTTACTAAATCACCTTCTGGGACTAAAATTTCTTCAAGGAAACCTGATACTGGCGAGGGGACTTCAACTGATACTTTGTCGGTTTCTAGCTCACAAACCATTTCATCTTGTTTAAGTTCGTCACCAACACTTTTAAACCAAGTGGAAACAGTAGCTTCACTAACGGACTCACCTAGCGTAGGCACATTTATTTCTGTACGTGAAATAGTTCCAACTTCATTTTCCTTTCTAGACGTGTCTTTTGCTTTATCATTCGATTTTTTGGTGGTCCCTTCTCTTATAGTTGTGAGAAGTGCGTCCATGCTAACGACTGTTCCTTCTTGGGCTATGATTTCCCCCATAATTCCAGCAACGGGGCTTGGGACTTCTACCGTAACCTTATCGGTCTCAAGCTCACAAATCATTTCATCTATATTTATGCTATCACCAGGTTGTTTAAACCATGTAGCGACTGTTGCTTCGGTTACGCTTTCGCCAAGAGTTGGAACACGCACATCGGTCATTTTTTGTTTTCCTTTAAATTCAAAGCCTCTTCAACGAGCAGTTTTTGTTGTTCTTTGTGCTGGCCTGCCAGTCCTGTAGCCGGCGAAGCACTCGCTGGTCTTCCCACATAAATCGGTCTTTTAAATTTGGCGTTCATTCTGCTTAGAACCCACTCAATATTTGGTTCCATGAAAGACCAAGCCCCCTGGTTTTTTGGCTCTTCTTGGCACCAAACCATTTCTGCATTTTGAAATCTTTCAAGTTCTTTGAGGGCAGACATTGCAGGAAAAGGGTAAAATTGCTCAAATCGAAGGAGATAAATGTCATTTAGCCCTCTTGTATCTCTTTCGTCCAATAAATCAAAATAGACTTTGCCAGAGCACATTACTACCCGTCTTATGTTTTTATCGGTGGCTAATTCAGTCGATGAACTTCCCTTTTCAGCATCGTCCCATAGTACTCGATGAAACGAGGAACCATTTGTAAAGTCTTCTATTTTAGACGTACATAGTTTATTTCGTAAAAGTGACTTGGGCGTCATAAGAACGAGTGGTTTTCGGAAATCCCTATGTACTTGCCTCCTTAGTATATGAAAATAATTAGCGGGTGTTGAACAATTAGCGACGATCCAATTATCTTGACCACACATTTGCAAAAAACGTTCTAATCTAGCTGAGCTGTGCTCTGGACCTTGCCCTTCAAAACCATGCGGTAATAACATCGTTAAACCGGACATCCGAAGCCATTTACTTTCACCAGAACTAATAAATTGATCAAACATTATCTGAGCACCATTAGCGAAATCACCAAATTGTGCTTCCCACAGAACTAATGCGTTTGGTTCGGCCAGAGAATAGCCATATTCAAACCCTAAAACTGCATACTCTGATAACATTGAGTCTATAACTTCGTATTTTGCTTGGCCTTGCCTGATATTATTAAGTGGATAGTAACGTTCTTCTGTTGACTGATTAATCAAACCGGAATGTCTTTGACTAAAGGTTCCTCTTGTGCTGTCTTGTCCTGCTAATCTTACAGGATAGCCTTCTGTTAGCAGTGATCCAAACGCAAGTGCTTCAGCTGTTGCCCAGTCAAAACCTTCGCCGTTTTTAAACATTTTTTCTTTTGTGTCTAAGAGCCTAGAAACTGTTTTATGAATTTCATATCCTTCGGGCACATGAGATAAAGCTTTGCCAATGTCAGTGAAAGTTTCTGTGCTAATTGCTGTTTTTCCTCTTTGATAATCATCTTTATTTTTATCTAAATGCGACCAACGTCCATCTAACCAATCAGCCTTGTTAGGTTTGTAATTTCGCCCAGCTTCAAACTCATCATTCATTTTTGCTTGAAACGAAGCTTTCATATCCTCAATTTCGCCTTCAGGAATTAGACCATCTTTAACTAATCTGTTGGTGTATTTTGAAAGCGAAGTTTTTTGTTTTTTTATGTGCTTGTACATGAGGGGGTTTGTAAACATTGGTTCATCCCCTTCGTTGTGTCCAAAGCGCCTGTAACAAATGATGTCTAAAACAACATCTTTTTGAAATTTTTGTCGAAATTCCGTCGCTACTTTGGCTGCATGAACAACGGCTTCCGGATCATCTCCATTTACATGAAATATTGGAGCTTCGACCATTAATGCTATATCTGTCGGGTAAGGGGAAGATCGGCTGAAGTGGGGCGCTGTTGTAAAGCCGATTTGGTTATTGACAACGATGTGCATGGTCCCGCCAGTTTTATGGCCAACCAAACCGGATAATCCGAAACACTCAGCAACAACGCCTTGGCCAGCAAATGCAGCATCTCCATGAAGAAGTACTGGCATTACAGAGGTTCGATTATTGTCTTTTAATTGTTCTTGTTTTGCGCGTGCTTTACCTAAGACCACAGGGTTAACTGCTTCCAAGTGACTGGGGTTTGCAGTTAAGGATAAGTGAACAACATTTCCATCAAATTCTCGATCTGATGATGCGCCAAGGTGGTATTTTACATCTCCTGATCCATCTACAGCGTCTGGTTTAAAAGATCCTCCCTGAAATTCGTTAAATATCGCTCGGTAAGGTTTGTTCATAACGTTGGCCAGTACCGATAAGCGGCCTCGGTGAGGCATACCTATAACGATTTCTTTAACCCCAAGTGCACCTCCACGTTTTATAATTTGTTCCATGGCAGGAATTAGGCTTTCTCCTCCATCCAAACCAAAACGCTTGGTACCCATGTACTTAACATGAAGAAATTTTTCGAAGCCTTCTGCTTCTACAAGCTTATTCAAAATTGCCTTTCTGCCTTCCCTGGTAAATTTAATTTCTTTTCCAAAGCCTTCTATCCGTTCTTTTAGCCATGCTGACTGCTCTGGATCGGATATATGCATGTACTGTAAAGCAAATGTTCCACAATAAGTTCTTTGAACTATTTCAACGATTTGCCGCATTGTTGCGATTTGAAGGCCCAATACATTGTCGATGAAAATTGGGCGGTCCATATCTGTATCCGAAAACCCATAATTGTTGGGCTCTAACGAGTTCTTTGCATCAGAAACGTCGCGCATTGCTAGAGGGTCTAAATCTGCTGCAAGGTGGCCCCTTATCCTGTAGGCCCTAATAAGCATAAGCGCTCTAACGCTATCTAAAACGGCCCGCTGTATTGCGTCATTAGATATTTCAATATTTTTTTCTTCTGCAACCTTATTTATTTTCTGTGCAATCTGGTCGGCCTCTTCATCGGGAGCCCATTGGCCGTCCATCGCAGCTGTAAGGTCATCATTTAGAGTAGGGGGCCAATCCCGTCTTCCCCAACTTGGGCCTTCTGCTTCTCTTTTGATGCTTACTTCATCATCACCCATCGCCGCAAAGAAATTTTGCCAAGTCTCATCAAGGGCTTTAGGATCTTGTGCATATTGTGCATATAGCTGCTCCAAATACTCAGCATTGTGCCCTTGCATAAAGGAAGAGGCTTTAAATTGTGAGTTGGGGGACTGATTATTCATAATTTGCGCCTAAATTTTTAGTTTCCTGAATTCATTAAATTTATTTTTGTGTAGCTAACCAATCGCTTTCAATACAGCTTCGCCCAAACTGCCGGGGCTTTCCGCTACTACTATACCAGCAGATTGCATAGCTTCGATTTTGTCTTCGGCGCCACCTTTGCCTCCTGCCACAATTGCTCCCGCATGACCCATCCGTCTTCCAGGAGGTGCCGTGCGCCCTGCTATAAATCCTGCAGTTGGCTTTGCGCGCCCTTTTTTTGCTTCGTCTTTTAAGAACTGTGCAGCTTCTTCTTCCGCAGAGCCCCCTATCTCTCCAATCATTATAATGCTCTCTGTTTCATCATCCTTTAGAAACCATTCTAAGACGTCGATATGTTCTGTTCCTTTTATGGGATCCCCGCCAATTCCAACACAAGATGATTGCCCTAATCCGACATCAGATGTTTGCTTAACAGCTTCATAAGTTAAAGTGCCTGACCTTGACACAACACCAACAGAACCGCGTTTATGGATGTGGCCAGGCATAATGCCTATTTTGCATGCATCAGGAGTTATTACGCCAGGGCAGTTTGGCCCAATAAGTATAGAAGAAGTATTTTCTAGTGCTCTTTTTACTTTCAGCATGTCTTGAACGGGTATACCTTCAGTGATGCAAACAATAAGTTCCATTTGAGCATCTATCGCCTCTAAAATGGAGTCTGCTGCGAAAGGTGGAGGTACATATATCACACTTGCCTCTGCATTTGTTTGATCTTTTGCTTCATGTACAGAATTAAATACAGGCAACCCAAGGTGATCACTACCACCTTTGCCTGGGGTTACCCCACCTACCATTTTTGTTCCATAAGCTATGGCTTGCTCAGAATGAAAGGTTCCTTGCGAACCGGTAAAACCCTGGCAGATTACCTTAGTCGTTTCATCTATTAAAACTGCCATTATTTACCCTTTCACAGCCTTTACGATTTTTTCTGCCCCGTCTTTCAAGTCATTTGCAGCTATCACATCGAGTCCAGAGTTATTAATTATATCTTTTCCTTGCTCCACGTTGGTTCCTTCCAATCGTACGACTAGAGGGACTTGAAGTCCAACCTCTTTGACGGCTGCAACTACCCCTTCAGCGATGATGTCGCATCGCATGATCCCCCCAAAAATGTTTACTAAGATACCTTTTACTTTTGGGTCAGATGTAATTATTTTGAAGGCTTCAGTGACTTTTTCTTTTGTAGCTCCTCCGCCTACGTCTAAAAAGTTGGCCGGTTCGGCTCCGTACAATTTAATTATGTCCATGGTCGCCATAGCAAGCCCTGCTCCATTTACCATACATCCAATCTCGCCATCTAGAGCGATGTAATTAAGGTCATATTTGCTAGCTTCTAACTCTTTCGGATCTTCTTCGGTGGTATCTCTCAGATCTGCTATATCTTGGTGTCTGTAAATTGCGTTGCTATCAAAACCGACTTTTGCGTCTAAAACCGTTAAATTACCAGTTTTAGTAACGATTAATGGATTGATTTCTAACATTTCCATATCTTTATCTACGAATGCTCTGAAGAGTTGCCCCATGAGTTTTACGCACTCTTTTACTTGGGAATTCTCTAGGCCTAGGGCAAAAGCAATTTTTCTACCATGGAATGCTTGATAACTTGTCGCTGGATCAATTGAGAAAGATAAAATTTTTTCTGGATTTGTAGCAGCAACATCTTCAATATCCATTCCACCCTCAGTCGAACAAACAAAAGATACTCTAGAAGTTGCTCTGTCCACCAAAAGGGCAAGGTATAGTTCTCGTTCAATTTCAGCACCTTGCTCAATATAAACTCGGTTTACTTGCTTACCTGTCGGACCGGTTTGATGTGTGACTAATGTACGGCCAAGCATCTTTTTTGCTTCTTCAGCAGCTTGCTCAACTGACGTTGCTATTCTTACGCCACCACTTTCACCTGCATCCTGTTCTTTGAATGAGCCTTTTCCTCGTCCACCAGCGTGGATTTGTGCTTTGACAACCCAAATTGGGCCATCAAGCTCACCTGCTGCTGTCTTTGCATCTTCAGATTTTACGACGATCCTTCCGTCTGATACAGGCGCTCCATAGGAACGGAGCAAGCCTTTAGCTTGATATTCGTGGATATTCATTTTGCAACCTTGTGTTGGTGAGCTGCATGCTTAGTGACATCAAATTAAAAATAATAAAAACAATTTATTCAAAAAAAACGCAAAAACCACTAAATGAAATAAATTGTGATCACTAAAATTTTTTATGTGATCACATTTTAGAAATCTTTCTGAATATGCAATTAGATTTGTAAATGTTACTGTCTGAGAGTTTCGTCTATTTCTTTACACGCGTTAACAAGACCGTTTACTGCTTGGACTGACTTATCAAACATAATTTGTTCATCTTTACTCAATTTAATTTCAACTATTCTCTCAATGCCATTTGCTCCAATTATCGTAGGTACACCAACATACATACCATTCAGCCCAAATTGTTTTTCACAGTATGCTGCGCACGGTAAAAGTCGTTTTTGGTCTTTAAGATAAGCTTCGGCCATTTCAATTGCTGCTGTTGCTGGTGCATAAAATGCTGATCCTGTTTTCAAGAGCCCAACAATTTCTGCGCCCCCATCCCGCGTTCGTTGAATTATTCCCTCCAACTTTTCTGAAGTTGTCCATCCCATCTCAACTAAGTCTGGCAGGGGAATTCCTGCCACTGTAGAATAACGTGCAAGAGGGACCATTGTGTCTCCATGCCCACCTAAAACAAATGCAGTTACATCTTTCACTGAAACTTTAAATTCATCGGCAAGAAAATGTCTAAATCTTGCGCTATCCAAGACGCCGGCCATACCACAAACTTTCTGATGAGGTAGCCCAGAAAATTCACGAAGTGCCCAGACCATTGCATCCAGTGGATTTGTAATACATATAACAAACGCATTTGGAGCATAGTCTCTGATACCCTCTCCAACAGATTTCATTACCTTCAGATTGATACCAATTAGGTCGTCACGGCTCATGCCAGGCTTTCGTGGCACTCCGGCTGTGACTATGCAAACATCCGCTCCGGCAATGTCGGAATAAGACTGAGTTCCTTTCAGTTGAGCGTCAAAACCTTCAGCAGGACCTGACTCCGCGATATCGAGCGCTTTGCCTTCGGGTATGCCTTCGGCGATATCAAAGAGAATAACATCACCTAGTTCCTTGATTGCTGTCAGATGGGCTAATGTCCCACCGATTTGGCCGGCTCCAATAAGAGCTATCTTTGGTCTGGTCATGCTTGTTGCTCCTCATACTAGATACTAGATTCTGACTGCGGTGCTAATCTCTTATTCAATATTCTGCAAGTCTGTCGTTGAGGTGTGGTGAAGAATAGAAAATCTTCATTTTCAAACTGAAGACATTTTCAATTTTTTAATATAAGTTGACGCTATGTATTTTACCACTGAATTCTTTTTAATTGCAGCCTGCTCAACTGTCTTTGCAGGAGTAAGTAAAGGTGGGTTTGGATCTAACGCAGCTTTTGTTTCAGCCGCAATACTTGCAACAATAATAGAACCTGGCAATGCTATCGGCATAATGCTCCCGCTACTCATCCTTATGGACGTGGGAAGTCTCAAGCCTTTTTGGAATAAATGGAAATCTCAGGAAGCTTGGATTCTTATTTTGGGAGGTATTCCTGGGGTGATTTTAGGCGCTATGCTTTATACCATTGTCAGTGCAGATTTTTTAAGAATTTTAATTGGAATTATCTGTTTAACTTTTGTGTTATGGAGATTTTTACAAAAGTGGAATTTTTCACAAAAGACTATTCGCCCTATCTCAGATTTTCATGGAATTTTTCTAGGGTCCGTTGCTGGTTTTGCAAGTTTTATTAGTCATGCAGGAGGCCCGCTGGCGGCAATGTACCTTTTATCAAGGAAACCTACCAAGACTGAGTATCAGGCAACAACAGTTATTGTATTCTGGGCTGTCAATATAGTTAAGGCGGTGCCATACACTTTTTTGGGCTTATTTACAATCGATACGCTTCTTCTAGATCTCGCTTTATCACCGTTTGCTCTGCTAGGAGTCTGGATTGGCGTAAAAGCACATTTTATGATTTCAGAGAAATTGTTTTTTGCGTTTACCTATATTTTGCTGACTTTAACTGGTTTGAGACTTATTTGGGTTGCGATTATTTAGCTAAAAATCGTTTACGAATGAAAAGATCAATAGTAAGCGTTCGTTGTGAAAACTAAAGCGTCGAGAGGAGCCTGAGATGGGAACATTGATATTTGGAGTAATCTTGTGGGCTCTTCCGCACTGGTTTAAGCGGTTGATGCCTAATGTCAGAAATACTCTTGGCCAACCAGGTCGGATTGTTGTTGCATTGGCAATACTAGCTTCAATTATTCTCATGATTTTTGGATATCGTTATGCCCCTGTTATTACTATCTGGACACCTCCCGCTTTCTTAGTGCATATCAATAGCCTTTTAATGTTGATCGCCTTCGCCGTTTTTGCAGTATCACACACTAAAGGAAGATTTAGGGGCTTACTCAGGCATCCGATGCTCCATTCAGTGCAAATTTGGGCTGTAGCGCATCTTTTAGTTAACGGTGATCTTGCTTCAATTATCTTATTTGGATCGATGCTTCTATGGGCAACTAGCTCTATATTGTTGATTAACAGAGCAGAAACTTGGAATAGGCCGGCGCCTGGAGATAAGCCTAAGGACATATTTTTTATTGGTATAACGATTGCATCATTTCTAGTCGTAGCTGCAATTCACGCTTTTTTCGGTGTTTGGCCGTTCCCTAGCAGCTAAGATTCCTTTAACGAAATTTAAAGAGATTTTAAGTTTGTTACGTTAACAAATTGTCGTCCTTTTAACTTCTAAATTCTCTGCAGTTCTTTAAATTTATCAAGTCAAAATGCCACAGGAGTTTTCCACTGATTACAAGAAATCGCACTGGTAAAAGCCGAAAATTATACTATTAATATAGGTGCACGACGATAATATGGGTGAGTTTACCATGGCTGACACGGACCAGAGCAATAGACCTCTGTCGCCCCACTTAACTATTTACAGACCACAACTAACGTCTGTGAGCTCAATATTGATACGTATTACTGGAAACGCTCTTATTTTTTGTGTTTTTTTGATTATTTGGTGGCTGTTTGCCGCAGCCACTTCTGAGCAGTACTTTATATTTGCAGATGCAATATTAACGAGTTGGTTCGGTGAATTAGTATTACTCTGTTCGCTCTGGGCAATTTGGTACCACTTCCTGGGTGGTGTGCGGCATTTAATTTGGGATAGGGCAATTGGTTTAGATTTGAAAACCGCTGAGATCTTTGGGTGGATAGTAGTGATTGGGTCGTTTTTGTTAACAATTTTAACGGTAATCCTTTTATGATAACAAATTCAGTGTTTTTTGATTTGAAGGTGTAAAAATTATGAGTAGCTCTAAGCCTATTTTTGGACATCATTCCGAAATGAAAATAACCTCAATTTTGCTGTTTTTTTTGGTTCCGGCTTTTATTTTCATGTTTGGATCAATTGTTGGTGAAGATTATGAGGCCGTGGTAAAGTATTTTTCCAGACCTTGGCCTGCTATAATCACTTCACTCACTATCGTCATAGGCCTGCAACATTTTCAGTCAGGTGCCCAGGTTCTAATTGAAGACTATATTCGTGGTTCAGCTCATAAATTAGCTATAGTCTTCATCAAATCAGTTAGTTACTTTTTAATGGTCGTTGGTCTCTACGCTGTTGCTAGAATGGCGTTTTAAAGGTGAATTAAATGTTAGCATATCCTTATGAAACCCATGACTATGATGTAGTTGTTGTTGGAGCGGGCGGAGCTGGACTAAGGGCTACCCTAGGAATGGCTGAACAAGGCCTTAAAACAGCCTGCGTGACAAAAGTATTCCCGACCCGTTCTCATACAGTTGCTGCTCAAGGAGGGATAGCGGCTTCTTTGTCTAATATGGGCCCTGATCACTGGCAGTGGCATATGTATGACACTGTAAAAGGGTCTGACTGGCTAGGAGATACCGATGCAATGGAGTATCTCGCTCGCGAAGCACCTAAGGCGGTTTATGAACTAGAGCATTATGGAGTGCCCTTTAGTCGGACTGAAGAGGGTAAAATTTATCAACGGCCATTTGGCGGTCATACGACTGAATTTGGAGAAGGACCACCAGTTCAAAGAACTTGCGCTGCTGCCGACAGGACAGGGCATGCAATCCTTCACACGCTCTATGGCCAATCTCTAAAAAATGAGGCTGAATTTTATATAGAGTACTTTGCGTTAGATCTTATGTTTTCGGATGATGGCGTATGTACGGGTGTGGTCTGTTGGAAGTTAGATGATGGATCCATTCATGTTTTTAATGCTAAAATGGTGGTTCTTGCTACTGGGGGATACGGGCGGGCTTACTTCAGTGCAACCTCTGCGCATACATGTACAGGCGACGGTGGTGGTATGGTTGCCCGGGCAGGCCTTCCACTTCAAGACATGGAGTTCGTTCAATTTCACCCAACTGGAATATACGGATCTGGATGCTTGATAACGGAAGGTGCTCGCGGTGAGGGAGGCTATCTTACTAATTCTGAGGGTGAACGTTTTATGGAACGTTACGCTCCTCATTATAAAGATTTAGCACCTCGAGATTACGTATCGCGGTGTATGACAATGGAAATTCGAGAAGGTCGTGGTGTTGGTAGGGATGGTGATCATATCCACCTTAATTTAAGTCATTTACCACCTGATGCTCTTGCAGAGCGTCTTCCCGGTATTTCTGAGAGTGCTAAAATATTTGCCGGTGTTGATGTAACTAAACAGCCCATTCCAGTGTTGCCAACAGTTCACTACAATATGGGTGGTATTCCTACTAATTACTGGGGTGAAGTCATTAACCCAAGTGCAAAGGATCAAAATGCGACAGTGCCTGGTTTGATGGCTGTCGGTGAGGCGGGATGTGCCTCTGTGCATGGTGCCAATAGACTGGGATCTAACTCACTAATTGATCTTGTTGTATTTGGTAGAGCGGCTGGTTTGAGAGCAGGTCAAGTTATAGATCGTAAGAGTAAAATCCCAGCAACCAATGTGTTAGCAGTTGAATCCACATTAGACCGTTTTGACAAGTTACGATATGCAAAAGGCTCCGTTCCCACATCAGATTTGCGTTTAGAAATGCAAAAAACAATGCAAAAAGATGCTGCAGTTTTTAGAACTTCAGAGACTATGTCCCAAGGACTCAAGGACATGGTAAGCCTGGCTGAAAAGGTAAATGACCTAAATGTTACTGATCGGTCTTTAGTTTGGAATAGCGATTTGATGGAGACTCTAGAATTAACAAACCTAATGCCAAACGCCTTGGCTACTATTGCTGGAGCAGAGGCTCGAAAAGAAAGTCGAGGCGCACATGCTCATGAGGATTATACCTCTAGAGACGATGAACAATGGAGAGTTCATACATTGGCGCAAATCGATGGATCAAACATAAAGTTATCATACAGAGATGTAATACGTGATCCATTGACAGATGAAACAGAGGGAGGGATTCAAGTTGAAAAGATCGAACCCAAAGAAAGAACTTTTTAATTTTTTGTACTAGGTTTAACCCATAAATGTTTTTTAAAATTATAAAATTGAATTTGAGTAAGAACGGAGTTGGTTGATGGTTCAGCTAAGATTGCCAAAAAATTCTAGGGTTTTGACAGGAAAAACTTGGCCTAAGCCAAAGGGAGCTACAAATATCCGTAAATTCAAAGTTTATCGCTGGTCTCCAGATGACAATGAGAATCCCCGCGTTGATACATATTTTGTTGATGTAGACACCTGTGGGCCTATGATACTTGACGCACTTATTAAGATTAAAAGTGAGATTGA
>CENG01006060.1_pt1 | contig 21062 bp, 16 predicted proteins | sample 530131 | NCBI WGS metagenome assembly CENG01 (sample SAMEA2591057, study PRJEB7988) | marine metagenome | biome: marine biome (ENVO:00000447); feature: surface water (ENVO:00002042) layer; material: saline water (ENVO:00002010), including plankton (ENVO:xxxxxxxx) | depth 5 m
ATCGACATCGGCTAACTCTGGCCAGGATATTATTTCCTCATGAAGCATAACTTCATTCTCACCGAGCTCTAACATGTCACCCAAAAAAGCTACTCTTCGACTGCAGTTTAAAGTTCTTTGAGTCAAAAGCTGCAAAGCAGATTTCATCGAGGATGGGTTTGCATTGAAAGCGTCGTCAATCAAAAAAATATTACCGGAGGGTAGGAAAATTTTTTCAAAAGAACCCCGACCACTCGATGGCTCCCATTTAGCCAGATCTTGCGATGCCTTTTCAATGTTAGCCCCAAGACAGTCAGCACAAAGTAGAACACCTAAAGAGTTTTCCACAAAATGGAAGCCAGATGAACCAACAATAAACTCTAAATCTCTATCATTAAATTGGCACTGGACCTTAATTCTGCCGTTAAGTTTTTGCATTTTTTTAGCTCTAAGATTACTGTCTATTCCACCAAAAGAAATAAACTGGCTGCCATTTTTTATAGTTTGTTTTTTCAAAATTTCGTAACCGGGAGTATCAGCATTTAATACCGCAATCCCTGTACTTTTTAGGCCCTTCACGATTTGGGCTTTCTCATGAGCAATTCCAGCTATATCTCCAAAAGCTTCCAAGTGAGCTTTGCCAATTGCAGTTATTAATACTACGTCCGCAGCAGTCATTCGTGCCAATGGCTCAATTTCACCAGGTTTATTCATTCCAATTTCAACTACGGCATAAGTTGCGTCGATTGGTAAGTTCGCTAGCGTCAAAGGAACACCAAGATAATTATTAAAACTGGCGGGCGAAGCATGCGTTTTACCCTGAACCTCTAGAATGGTTTTGAGCATGTTTTTTGAGGAGGTCTTCCCAACTGATCCAGTTATAGCAACCAATTTTGCTTGACTTCTTTCTCTTTGATATTTGCCCAAGTTTTCGAGTGCTTCTTGTACAGATGGGACCAAAAGCAAAGGAGTGTTTGAGGGAATTTCAGCAGGAACATGATCAACCAGAGCACCTTTCGCCCCCAATCTTATAGCGTCATTAATAAAATTGTGACCATCACGTTTTGCCTTAACGGCCACAAATAGTTCATCTGATTTGATCGATCTACTATCTATCGAAACCCCTGCGACGCCATCATTTCGCCAGTCACCGCTCAGGTCACCAGCAGTAGCTTTAACTAAGTCACTCTGGGACCACAACATCATAAAGCTCCATCCAATGCTTCAACAGATATTGAAGCCTGTTCGGCATCATCAAATGGAAGAGTATCATTACCAATGACTTGCCCAGTTTCATGTCCTTTTCCACATATTATTAAAGCATCACCCACATCAAGCATATCAACTGCTCTTAAAATTGCTTCTGCCCTATCGCCATATTCATGAATGGCATCACGACTAAGATCTTTGATAATCATTTGCCGAATTTTTGCTGGATCCTCGCTTCTAGGATTATCATCCGTAACGATTACAACATCTGCGTTTTGAGAGGCGGCAAGTCCCATGAGAGGCCTTTTGGACTGATCACGATCCCCACCTGCACCTATCACAGCAATTATTCTTCCAAAAACGTGCGGTCTTAGCGATTTAATTGCAGTCTCGATTGCATCCGGAGTATGGGCGTAATCGACAAATACATTTGCTCCATTTGCTCTTGAGGCTGCAAGTTCCATACGACCTCTAACTGTGATTAAATTGTGAAGAACATTGAAAACATCTTGCGGCTCAGAACCAAGGGAAATGACCAATGCGGCTGCCATAAGGACATTTTCAGCTTGAAAACCACCTATTAAATTTAATCTTTTTTGGTAAAGAATTCCATCATATTTAAAGAAAACTTCCTGACCAGAACTATCGAAAGTTTGCCTTTCTAATTCTATATTTGAGCCTTTGGATTTGCCCAAAGTGACAACTAAGTTACCCTGCGCTTTAAGTTCTTCCGCCAATAATTTTATTCTGTTGTTATTTACATTGAATACTGCAGTCTTATCGCTTGTGAGGAGTTGTCTAAACAATAATGCTTTAGCTTCAAAATAGTCATCTTTAGACTTATGGTAATCCAAATGATCTTGAGAAAAATTGGTGAAACAAGCCCCCGAAAATTGAACACCATCTAGCCGGCTTTGATCAAGCCCATGGCTCGAAGCTTCTAGTGCAACATGATCTATTCCATTCGCTTTCAAATTGAAGAGCAATTGATGCATTTCCAATGCGTCAGGGGTTGTATGCCTTAATGGCTGCGTCCACGCTCCACGAACTCCATTGGTTCCAATACTAACTGCCTCAATATCTAAATTACTCCAGATTTGTTGGCAGAAACTGGCCACAGATGTCTTACCGTTTGTACCAGTAACTGCCACTATTTGAGCGGGCTGCTGTTCAAACCAAAGAGCAGCACAGCGAGCCAGTGTTTCTCTTGGATTTTCAACCACAACAAAAACAACATTTGAAGTGTTTGAATTACTGAAATAATTAGAGTATCCGATTTTATCAGTTAGGACAGCGGAAGCACCAGCGTGAATTGCCGAGGACACAAAATTAATTCCATGCGAATTTACGCCAGGCAATGCTGCAAACAAGAAGCCATCGCACACTTTTCTGCTATCATTAGTTATGCCAGTTATTGCTGGATTTTCACCACTTTGAGAGGTAAGGCCTAAATCGGACAATGTTTTATTTTGCAACTTCATAGAAAATACATGTTTTTAATTCGATTGTAATAAAGATATCTTAGTTCATTTTTGCGGGCAAAACTCTAAATAAGTTATCTTTATTATTTTGAGGCCTCAATCCTAGTAACGGAGCTATTCTAGTGATTATTTCTGCCGCTACTGGTACAGCCGTCCATCCCGCGGTACGCCGAACTTCTTCTCCGGTATTATCTTCAGGCTCATCCATGGTTACAACTAATACATATTTGGGGTTGTTCGCAGGAAACAATGCGGCAAAATTTGTTATGACCTTGTCTTCATAGTATCTACCCGTTGGGCTGGGCTTATCAGCGGTTCCCGTTTTGCCAGCCACTGGATAACCTGGTACTTCCGCCATTGTAGCCGTGCCTTCCGTGACGACGCTTCTCAACATAGTCAAAGCTTGCTTTGCGACTTTTTCAGAAATGACTCGATCACCATATTTTTGATTTTCCTGAATTTGCAGTGTTGGTGTAACCTTGTATCCTCCATTGCCTATGGCAGCATAAGCTGTAGCTAGATGAAGAGGAGTAGCTGACAAACCGTGCCCATAGGAAATTGTCATCGTTGATAATTCGGACCACTTCTTTGGAAGCAATGGCTTGCCTCCTGACGCTTCGACCATTTCTAATGGCACAATATCAAAAAATCCTAATGATTTTAAAAAATTTTGCTGTTCTGAAGATCCTATTTCCTGGGCAATTCTAGCGGTTCCTATATTAGAAGATTTTGAAATTACTTTTTTAACTGACAGCTCAGATCCGTAATTGTGGAAATCTCGTATTTTAAATTTCCCCCATCTTAATGGGCCACTTACATTAATCATAGTTTCTGGAGAAACCAGGTTAAGCTCCAGTGCCTGTGCTATGGCAAAGATTTTAAATGTGGAACCCAACTCGTATACGCCTTGGATTGCCCGATTGAACAATGGACTGTTTCCGGGATCGCCACTAGAAGGTAATTTCGGTCGATGATTAGGATCAAAGTCGGGGAGTGATGCAAGTGAAATAATTTCGCCGTTGTAAACATTCATCAAAATCGCGGCAGCTCCTTTGGCATTCAGAAGCGACATCCCGCTTTCTAAAACACTCTCTACTGCTGCTTGCACAGATAAGTCGATTGAAAGTTCAAGAGGGTTAGCTGATGATGCTGGACTCCTCAATCTCTCGTCAAATGTTTTTTCTACACCTGCGACCCCAATTACCTCAGCAGAGTGCACACCCTCCCGACCGAAGCTTGCTCCCCCAAGAACATGCGCAGCTAATTTACCATTTGGATAAAGTCGCATTTCTCGCGGACCAAAGCGTAACCCAGGATCTCCCAGATCGTGTACCGCTTGATAAGCTTCCGGACTAATACGTTTTTTTATCCATAGAAACTTTCTTTTTCCCGTAAACTCCTTGTATAGTTTATCCGCTTTCAAGTCTGGAAAAATTTTTTCCAGCCCATCTGCGGCTCTTCTAGGATCTGTTAAATGAGCCGTTTCAGCGTAAAGCGAATGAGTATCAAGATTTGTGGCCAAGATACGCCCCCGCCTGTCAACAATATTTGCTCTTTGGGCAACAATAGATGAGCCTATTGACTGAATTTGGGCTTCGTGTGGATTTGAAGCTGCCAAATGCCCCATACGAACGACTAGCACTCCGTAAAGACACAGAAATACTGCTGCAAGAACTACCAAACGGCCTTTTGCTTTTAAATGCTCTTGGCTGTCAATTTCATGGTTTCGTCGTCTGGTATTTTCTTGTTCGATTACATCAGTATTTTCGCCTCTTTCTCGTGCTGCAAGGACTTTACCAAGCGGCCGCAAAGGTATTCGGCCGCTTGGCTCAATCATTGGTATAAACCCTTACTTCAGACTGGGATATCTCGGGATTTAAAGCAGAGCTCCATTTAATATTACCTGTTCCATTGCTTAAACGATTAAACTCTCCAAAATTTGTCGCTCTAATAGGGGCCAATTTTAATTGATCAAAACCAAGGTTTGTTAAATGAATAAGACGTTCAGGCCTGTTTAGGTATGCCCACTCCGCCTTAAGTACAGCCAGCTTTGCTCGAGCTTTGCCAATTTCTATCTGAAATTCTTCTGATTTTTTAATTGCCATCTGGGTTTTTACATTTTCCTGATAGGCCCAATATGCGAGAGTAATAACCAAACCGAATATGACTAGATAGAAAAAGTTACGCATAATGTTTTCCTTGTATTGCTGGTATACCAAGTTGACTTGGTAAAAGAGTTGAGCCTGGCTCGGAACTCAGTCTCTTTGCCATTCGAAGTTTTGCAGATCTTGATCTTGGATTATTCAATAATTCTTGATCTGGAGGAATAATTGCTTTTCGATTAACTATCTGAAAATGCTTAACTTCATTTTTTAATTCTGGTGCATATCTATTAGAATTTCCCGCAGAACCACTTCGAAGTTGAAAAAAGCGTTTCACTATTCGATCTTCAAGCGAGTGGAAAGTTACTATCGCTAAAATACCTCCACTCCGAAGTGCTTTCTCTGCTGCAAATAAAGCTTCATATAGCTCGGTGAATTCGTCATTTATGGCTATTCTGAGCGCCTGAAATGATTTTGTTGCGGGATGACTTGCACCAGGTTTTTTTCTAGGCAGACAATTTTCAATCACATTAGATAGATCCAGCGTCGAGACGAATGGCCTCTCAGCTCGCCTTGTAACGATAGCATTTGCAATGCGCCGGCTAGATCTCTCCTCACCAAAGAAATATAGTATATTTGCAATCTCACTTTCGGGTGACGTATTCACCAGATCTGCAGCGCTTGGTCCACTTTTAGACATTCGCATGTCCAAGGGACCGTCTTTCATAAAGGAGAAGCCACGAGAAGCCTCATCTATTTGCATTGAAGAAAGACCAAGGTCTAAGACTATGCCATCTAAATCTGATCCATACTTACCTAAATTGGAAAATTTATCGTTGTGAAGCTGAATTTTATCCGGGTAATTGCTCACCCAAGGCTTTGCAAGATCGAAAACCTGAGGATCGCGATCGATCGAAATAACCTTTTCTGCTCCTGCCTCAAGTAGCGCCCGGGTATAACCACCTGCGCCAAAAGTCCCATCAAGCCAGTATCCTGAAACTGGAGAAATTAGATTTATAATGGGCTCAATTAAAACAGGAATATGCGGCGAGTTAGAAACTGGAAACTGTATATTAATCATCAGATTGACGATCCGAGGCATCTAAATATATCAGAGGATCAAAATCTTCTGGAAGAGACTGCAACCAAGCATTCGCCTTTTCCTGGTCTTCTTTAAATGTTTCTGGGTTCCATATTTGAAACGTATCTCCAGAAGCAATAAAATATGCCTCTGCTTTTATTCCTATTTTTTCCCTTAATCTTTGGGGAATAACTAATCTTCCAGTATCATCAACAGATGTAGGGAAACTCTGACCATGAAAAAGCCTTTCAAGCATCTTCCGTTGAATTGACCCTCTCGGTAAATCACTGATCTTCTGATCAACTTCGTCAATTGCTTGAATAGTATAGCACTCAAGAAAGTTTTTCCTGCTGTCGCCGTAAACAATAACGAGTTCCGGCTGTAGCCCATCTGTCCACCCTGGATCACAAGACTCAATTACTCGCCGAAACAGGGCTGGAATTGAAACCCGACCCTTACTATCAACTTTATTAAGTCCTTCACCTCTGAATCTACGCACCAACTTCAATCACCCAATTAATCTCATTCCGCGGAACAGAAACGAAAAGGCGGACCGGGCTACTGCCACTGCCCAATCCGCCGAATTCGTGCCCGACCACTTCAGGCTCTACCGGAGCGCGACATCTGGGGGGGAAATGTGTCTGCACTCCAACTATTAGATGAAACTGGGGCCTGTATGAAACCTGACTTTCAATTTAGGATCTTAGCGTCCTTTATAAATCCCTACTCATCTTGAAACTATATCTGCACGACAAATCCCCATAATGCAAGAAAAAAATGGGATTTTATGGGAATTTAATGCACAAATATAAGAAAAATGAAATTACTTTTCTTGACGGCACAATATATAGTATTGTAATTCATTTAGTTAACTATATACAGACTTTTATCTAAATAAAAAAAATCATAAATATCACAGAATTTTTTACTTTCATTAATATATTCATCAGAATATGCCAACAAATGATTATATTACCACGTATTCCCAAAGTGATCTTAAAAAAATTTATAAATGCGAAATTTGTGACATTGCAATGATAGCCCTCCGATATTAGGATAATACCAAGTTTGGTGTGGAAGAGATTCCACTTAATAGGGAATCCGGTAAGGTTTATTGTGTTCAAGCCAATTCCGGAACTGCCCCCGCAACTGTAGGCGGTTAGCAACGTTAGAAAAGCCACTGGATAATCTGGGAAGGCCTAGCGAAGCAAAGATCCGCAAGTCAGGAGACCTGCCAAACTGTCACCTTATCCGTGAGCGGGGCGCTCTATGGGTTGCGGTAGTTCCGTTGTGGTGAAAATTACACATCGGAAAGGTCAGTCCTTTCTAGAAATTAAAACGATAGTGGTACAGGAGTGCCAATGAAAGGCGTTATTATGAATAAAATATTATCAATAACTGGTTTATTAATGTTTCAAGCCAGCACTTGCTTTGCTCAGGAAACCTATGACCTCGGTGAAATATATGTAAGCGCTGGCTTTCAGGACATTGATATTAATAAAACCGGATCAAGTGTTAAAGTTTTGCAGTCCGATGAGTTAAAAACAAACGTGTTTGATGCAGTAAATTTATTGGACGCCCAGTCAGGTGTAGCAATGTCATCGTCAGGTGGAGTGGGCTCCCAAACAGGTATCAGGCTTCGGGGTTTATCCCAAAGCTACGTTGCTGTTCGTGTGGATGGTGTGGATATTTCTGATCCGACTGGGACTCAAAATAGTTACGATTTCGGTGGTATTATGACATCAGGATTTGATCAAATTGAAATAATGAAAGGATCTCAGTCAGCAATTTACGGATCAGAAGCAATAGGCGGTGTAATCAATTTCAAAACAAATAATTCAAAAACCATTGGTAATAACACTGAAACAAATATTACTTTGGGTTCAAACAACACTGTAACGGCAAATATTAAAATCACCCAAGCTGAGGACAGTAGCAGTTATGCACTGTCCATCAATAACATGACCACTGAAGGTTATTCGGCGAAATCAGATAACGACGAAACCGATCCGTACAGCAAAACTGAGATCCGATTAGTTATGGATCGAAATATAAATGAACAACTAACTCTCGGAGCGACAGCTTTATATTCTGAGGAAGAAATTGATTATGATGGCTTCAATCATGAGTTTGATCATATTGACAGAACTCGATCAGCAGGAAGCATATATGCATCATTTGATTCAGGATCAATTACAAATAAAATCAAAAGATCATTTTCTAACACTGATAGGTATGATCGTAACGGTTGGAACAAGAGCTTCATCGGAAGCCGAGATGTTTGGAATTACACAGGACAGACCATTTTTAATGGAGCAAATGTTACTTTTGGTTATGAAGAAAGCACGGAAGAAGCTGATATCGATGGACAAATCAAAGACTATAAAGAAACAGCAGTAATTTCTGAGGTAAATTACGCGCTGGGAAAAAACAGTGATATATCATTAGCTGCACGGCGCACTAGCTCAAAGAACTACGGAAATGATACCACCTACCGTCTGGCGGCTATTAACAGACATCAAGATGAATTAACCAGTCGATTAGTTTTGAGCAGCGGCTTTAGAGCACCATCACTTTACGAACTTTTTGACAGCTACTACGGAAATTCAACATTTACCCCAGAAACAAGCCTGAATGCTGAAATCGGGTTAGAGAAAAAATTAAATGAAACTTCAAAATTAAGTGCAACGATTTTCAATAATACCGTTGATAATTTAATCGAGTTTAACAACGATACTTTTGTTTATGAGCAATATAATGGCAGCACAAAAACAAGTGGTTTGGAACTTTCCTCAAATTTGAAGGTAAGCGATAAGTTCAATTTAAACGCAAATTATACTTACACCAAGGCTGAAACAGGTGACGTTAAAGCGGTAAGAGTTCCAAAACATGATATTGTTTTGAATATTAAAAACCAATTTAGCGAAAACTTTTACAGTTTGCTATCTGTAAAAGTTGCAAAAGATATTGAAGATATTGTCTGGCCATCTAACGTTCAGATGCCAGACTACGAAGTTGTTGATGTTTCATTTACATACGACATGAACGATAAATCATCTATATATTTCAAAGTGCAAAATTTAGCAGATGAAAAGTACGAAACGATAAAAGGATATAATACAGGAGGCCGTCAGTTTTTTGCAGGTATCCGTGCATCTTTTTAGACTTATCGCCTTTTACTCAGTTCTTTATTTTTTTGGGACTATTACATTGGCCACTGAAAACAACCCAAAGGTTGTTTCACTTAATGTATGCACAGATCAATTTGTTATGCTTCTCGCAGATGATAGTCAGATTATTTCATTGTCTGAAATTTCAACAGATATACTTTCTTCTGCAATGGCCCAAGAAGCTTCTAAGTATCACCAGAACAATAGTGGTGCTGAAGAGGTATATTTACTCCAGCCTGATATAGTATTTGCTGGTATCTATACAGCAAAAGCTACTGTAAATATGTTGGAAAGTTTGGGCATTCGTGTCGAAAAATTCGAGCCAGCGAATACAATAGAGCAGATCATCCTCAACATGCAAAGGACTGGTAAACTGCTAGGGCATACTGACCGCGCCAACACACTAGTTGCAAATTTTGAGGCCAGGTTAACAGACCTTACAACGGGTATAAACACTAGACCACGAGCGGCACTATATTACGCGAACGGTTACACAACTGGTGGAAACACTCTCGCAGGGCAAATTTTAGATCTGGCAGGTTTTTCAAACATAGCTTCAGAAATTGGTATACACTGGGGTGGGACGCTGCCATTAGAGTTATTAATTATGTCGAAACCTGAGGTGATTATAACCGGCACGACCTATCCTGGCTCATCTAGATCTGAAGAAATTCTAAAACACCCTGCGCTCAAACCTTTAAGACACGTTTCTTCCACCGATGCAAACTGGGTTTGTGGTACACCACATATTGTGAAGGCGATAGAGGACTTACAAACAATACACCCGGACAAAATGAGCACGAAATGAATTTAAAACTTACATTACTGATATTTCTAATTGCTCTTTTTATTTTTTCACTGAGCACAGGTCATACCACAACCAGTTTCAGCCAGGGCATCACAGCTTTATATTATGGTGATGGCCCTTTAGGCACAGTGATGAGGCAAATAAGACTTCCACGCGCTATTTTGGCGATATTGGTCGGCGCATCGTTGGGTGTATGCGGTGCAGCCCTGCAGGGCTATCTGCGAAACCCCCTTGCAGAGCCAGGTTTAATCGGTGTGTCAGGATCTGCGGCACTTGGCGCGGTTATTTCCTTACAGACAGGTTTCGCGACCTATGTTTGGATGGGTCTACCTATTGCAGCGTTTTCTTTTGCCACCTTAGCAGTATTGCTTCTCCTGTTGTTGGCAGGCCCTCGCGGAAGCTCCTTGACGCTTATTCTAGCTGGAATTGCGGTAAGCGCCTTAGCCGGCGCATTTACATCACTTGCTCTTAATCTATCACCAAACCCATATGCAACTTCTGAAATCGTATTTTGGTTAATGGGATCTCTAGCAGACAGATCTTTCGAACACGTATGGCTAGCTTTACCTTTTTGCGTGATCGGTTGGCTAATGATTGGGTCCATAGGAAAAGCACTTGATGCATTAACCTTAGGCGAGGATGTGGCCTCTTCTTTATCCATTTCATTAACAAAGACAAAATTACTTCTCGTATTTGGCGTTGCTTCTTCGGTCGGGGCAGCGACAGCTGTTTGTGGCGCAATTGGTTTTGTTGGGCTGGTAGTACCGCATTTATTAAGACCACTAGTAAAGGGAAAACCATCAACTCTCATATTAGTTTCTGGTCTTGGGGGCGCCGTCATGGTTCTAGCGGCGGATATAGCAGTCAGGGTAATTTTGCCCGATCGCGACTTAAAACTGGGAGTTTTGATGGCAATTATTGGCGCCCCATTGTTTTTACATCTTATTTATAAAACGAGGTCGGCTCTACAATGACACTATTAACTCTCAAAGATCTTTCGGTAAGAAGAGGACAATGTCCAGTCGTAGATAATGTATCTTTAGAAATCAGAAGTCATGAATTGGTAGGTCTAGTCGGACCTAATGGCGCAGGCAAAACTACGCTTCTTAAAGCTGCCCTTGGTTTGATTGAGCACAGTGGCGATTCATCCTTAGCAGCGTTACCACTAAACGAGCGCTCATCAACAGCCGCTTGGATGCCACAAGAAAGGGAGATAAACTGGCCTATCTCAGTTTTGGAAACAGTCGCACTTGGTCAGCTTTTACCAACTAAAAATCTGGATAAAAATCAAATAATAAATGATGCCTTAGACAGAACGGGGTTAATAAATTATCGCGACCGAATTTCAACCGAACTATCAGGCGGAGAGCAGGCAAGAGTACTGCTTGCCCGTGCACTGGCACAAAACACACCACTGATTTTGGCCGACGAACCAATAGCTGGTTTAGACCCAGCGACTCAATTAACGACCATGAAAATGTTTGCAGACATGGCTAAAGAAGGAAAAGGAGTTTTAATATCACTGCATGACCTAAATTTAGCAGCAACATTCTGCAATAAAATTATAATGTTAGACAGAGGCCGATTGTATGCAATTGGTGACCCTGCACAAACAATGACAGATGAGAACCTGGAAAAGGTTTTCAACGTAAGAGCATATCACGCACGAACTGATAATGGAATAATTTGTCAACCAATAGAAGTATTAAGTCATTCAAATTAGGAGAAAAGCTACATCCTCTGGGGTCAGATGGATGCACTAAAGAAAATGAAAGACTTTAAACCAAATCGTATCGTTTGCTTAACTGAGGAAACCGTGGAAACATTATACTTACTTGGTGAGCAGGACAGAATAGTGGGAGTAACAGGTTACGCTGTAAGACCTCCAGAAGTACGCAAAGAAAAAGTTCGTGTTGGTGCGTTCACCAGCGCTGACATTCCCAAAATACTATTGCTGAACCCTGACTTAGTTCTAACATTTTCAGATCTTCAAGCAGATATCGCAGCAGAATTAATTTTAAAAGGTATTGATGTCCATGCATTTAATCAAAGAAGTGTAGAGGGCATTTTATCAATGATTGCAATGATTGGCTCACTTGTTGGAGCAAACAGGAAAGCTGAGAAATTAATAGCAGATTACACAAAAAAGCTAGAAACCCTGAGAAAGAAAAAAACAGAGGTTTTAAAGGTATATATAGAGGAATGGGATGAACCTTTGATATCAGGCATTTTATGGTTTTCAGAACTTGTGCAAATAGCGGGCGGCGTCGATGTTTTTTCAGATAAATCAAAAAATAAAGATGCAAAAAGTAGAATACTTAACTCGGAAGAGGTAATTAAGGCTAATCCAGACGTTATAATTGCTTCTTGGTGTGGCAAAAAAGTTAGAAAAGAAAAAATTGCTGCAAGAAGTAATTGGAAGTCAATAAACGCAGTCAAAAATGACTTAATTTTTGAAATCAAGTCGCCACTAATTCTTCAGCCGGGACCCGCTGCACTTGGACCAGGATTAGATCAAATTTGCTGTATTTTAGACAATGCCAGAGATAAATTACGAGGTTAGCTTAATGACTGAAATTTTAAATTTTCTAAATAAAGGGGGTCCAGCCTTATGGATAATTTTTCTGCTATCCATAATTCTACTGGCAATTATTTTTTATAAACTATCACATTTAATGAAACTTGGCGTTTGGAATTCCAAGCGCACTAGATTAATTTTAGATGCTTGGAAATTAAATAATATTGAGTATTTGAGAAAAGTTTTTCTAGATACAAAAGGTATTAGAGAGACTCTGGCTAAAAAGACTATAGTCTCAATTATTGACGAAGCTTTAGCAGAAGAAAGTGCTAGAGAAGAATGTGAGGCAGAGGCAAGGAATAGCCTACACCAAGCCAATAAGGGCCTTAGAATTATAGAGCTAATTTCTCATATAGCACCATTGTTGGGCCTTTTGGGAACCGTTCTAGGCATGATAGAGGCTTTCCAAAGATTGCAAGAAAGTGGAAATGAAGCCGACCCGAGTATATTAGCTGGAGGTATTTGGGAAGCCCTTCTTACAACTGCTGCAGGCATGGCAGTGGCTATTGTAGCAACAGTATCTTTAAGTTTTTTTGACAATATAATAGACAAACTTAGAAATGACCTAGAAGATTTAGCAACTCAGATATTTACTAGAAAGCCTGGTGGTTTCGGTGTTTGATTTCGAGCGGTCATTTCATCGACGCAGGCCTTCGTTAACGCCGATAATTGATGTTGTGTTTCTCTTATTGGTTTTCTTTATGTTGGCGTCAACTTTTACCGTGGACAAGAAAGTAAATCTTTTATCTGAAACCATTTATGGCAGCTTGAATTACGATGAGCATCCCAGACTTATTGAAATCAAGAGTGACAAATTGCTAATAAATGGAGTAGAGGCAGATGATACTGTTGCAATAAAAAGGTTAGAAGAGATTACTCTAGATCTTTCTCAAATCATAATTGTACAAGTGCTTGAAGGTACCTCAACCCAGAGAATGCTGGATGTAATTGAGTTACTCAAATCCAGTGGTTTTTCAAATTTAAAAGTGAGCGGCAAGTAATATGCGTTTTGCTGTACACCCCGGTAGAGTAAAAAAAGAGTCCATCATCCCTATGGTAAACGTTATTTTTCTATTACTAATTTTTTTCTTGATGACTTCTAGTTTCATTATTCCCGATCCTTTTGAACTCGACAAACCTTACGCCGATAGTTCAAATAAAGTTAGTACTGAAGAACGACTGTATATATCGAAAATAGGAAAAGTGTTTATATCAGATAAAGTTAATGAAAATGCTTGGAGGTATTTAGAACAAAGCAAACCAGAAAAATTACTTTTGATAGCAGATAGTAGTTTCCCAGCTAAAGATTTGTTAAGTATTTCAGAAAAATTAAAAGAGTTAGGTATTATTGAACTAAACCTATTGACCAACCAGAGGATTGAAAAATGAAATTGCAAGCCTGGTTGTTCTTCATAAGCGCCTCAATCATTCTGCACATGTTTGGTGTGTCGCTTTACTTATCATTCCAAGACAAAATTACGCCTAACATAGAAGGCGCCACTTCGAATCTAGAAATTATAAGTGACACAGAATTATACTTGCTGGAAAAATGGAGCACTCAACCAAGTTTAAACTCGGATAGTCAACCGCTTTCTCCTAAGGCAAACAATGATTATCCACCAGCCCAACAGTCAAACGCTAATTCAAAATTGATTTATCAAAAAAAACCCAACGAGTTAAAACTACCGATCGGTAAAAATAATAGCATTCCCAAAATTAGTAAAAATAACATGCCAGTATCAGAATTAAACCTCACTTTGAGAAAGCCAATCAGGCCAACCGCCATGGCAAATTATGATAAAGCATATACAGCGATATCTTCAGTCACTGGGATAGATATACCAAAGACTTTAAAAAGTAATACCAAGAAAGACATTTATAGGCAGAGTTTTGAACCAACAACTAACTACCTTCCTCAAATAGACATTTATAAAGACCTTTCCAATTATGAACCAAATAACCCTGAAGACCTACTCCCAAAAAAATCATCGCAAATTGATCATAGGCCTGATCAAAAAATTAATAACTTAGATCAGACGCAATTTTCTTCATTGCAAGTAGCAGATCAAAAACCAATTCTAGACAGTGCAAACCAAAGTACCCAAATACAAAATAATAAAAGCAAAATTGACGATGATATTGCTCGAGAATGGGGTTTCAAAATTATAAAAGCACTAAAACGCGCCGTTGATAACCCAATTGGAGTTAGAGGCGAAGCCAGTATTTCAATGGAGCTAACTATTTCAAAAAATGGTGATCTATTAAATGTGAAAATTATTCATAGCTCAGGTAATTCAAGGTTTGATTCAGCAGCTCAAAGAGCCACTCAACTGGCAAACTTTCCAAGAGCTCCTTCGTCTTTCAACAAAGAGAAGAAAATTTTCAAAATTAAGTTAATTCTATAATTTGACAATTTCAAAAAAAACATTTGCCTCAAGATTTACTATAATTGGAAAATAAATTTCAGCTATTAAAGAATATCCTCTGGTCTGCAAACAAATTTTGAAACCACTCGTTTTGAACCTGCCTTTTCAAATTCAATCTGCAATTTATCCCCTTCAATATCTAAGACGGTCCCATATCCAAATTTCTGATGAAATACACGCTCGTTAACTTCATAGATTGGGTTGGATGTACTATCAATTATGATCGCCTTACTTTCACTAGGCTGAGTAAGAGAATGCTGATTTTTATTTTTTTGCAGTCGCCTCCAACCGGGGCTATCATATCCATCTGCCTGACCCGCCTCATTATCCAACGTCGAATAATTCACACCAAAATCAGATGGTCCACTATACAAACCCGAAGGTGTAAGTATATCAACATGCTGCTCCGGTAATTCATCAATAAATCTTGATGGCATTGAAGATTGCCACTGGCCAAAAACACGACGATTACCCGCAAAAGAAATATAACAAGCTTGCTCTGATCTCGTTATACCAACATAAGCCAATCGTCTTTCCTCTTCTAGGCCGTTCACCCCACTCTCATCCATGCTTCGTTGTGATGGGAAAAGTCCATCTTCCCAGCCTGGCAAGAAAACAATTGGGAATTCCAGACCTTTGGCAGCATGAAGTGTCATTATAGAAACCTTTTGCTCAAACTCTTCACTGTCGTTTTCCATTATCAGGCTCACATGTTCTAAGAAGCCATGTAAATTTTCAAATTCCTCGAGTGCTTTAACAAGCTCCTTTAAGTTTTCTAATCGCCCACCGGCTTCCGGTGTTTTATCATTCTGCCACATGTCAGTGTAGCCACTTTCATCAAGAATTATTCCAGCCAATTCGACATGATTGCTATCGCCTTTCGAGATGATCGAACCCCAACGATCTAAATTCTTCAGAAATAAACCAAGTTGTATGGCAGCTTTTCCAGAAAAGCCTCCTTCGTCTAATAACAAACGAGCACCTTCAGCTAATGAAATTCCATTATTTCTTGATACCTGCTGAATTTTTTGCTGAGCTTTTTCGCCAATTCCTCTTTTTGGAGTATTAACAATTCGTTCAAAAGCCAAATCATCACTTAAGCTCAAACTCAAACGGAAATAAGCCATGGCATCGCGTATTTCCATGCGCTCATAAAATCTTGGACCACCAATAACTCGATATGGCAAACCTATGGTTAAAAATCTGTCCTCAAATGTACGCATTTGATGGCTCGCCCGCACTAAAATAGCAATTTCATCCAAACCGTTTATTAGATAATTTCTATTTGCCGATTGAATTGACTCGATTTCTTCACCAATCCATCGAGCCTCTTCTTCTCCATCCCAATGACCAATTAAGCGAACTTTTTGCCCCTCTTCATTTTCAGTCCAAAGTTTTTTTCCAAGACGATCTTTGTTTCCTGAGATTACTGCACTAGCTGCGGCCAAAATGTGTGGGGTGGATCGATAATTTTGCTCCAAACGTACAATCTTTGCGCCAACAAAATCTTTATCAAATCTAAGAATATTACCTACCTCTGCACCTCGCCAACCATAAATAGATTGATCATCGTCACCAACACAGCAGATATTCTTGTGATTTTGAGCTAGCAATCTAAGCCATAAGTACTGAGCCACATTAGTATCTTGATACTCGTCAACCAGTATGTACTTAAACCACTTTTGATATTTCGACAGTATCTCTGCATTTTCTTGAAATAGCTCTACAACGAGTAAAATTAAGTCACCAAAATCTACGGCATTTAACTCACGTAGCCGCTGCTGGTATTGAACGTACAATTCCGTTCCAATATTATCGAATGCGTTTGCTTCTGATGTCGGAACGGCATCTGGCAACCACCCTCTATTTTTCCATCTATCAATTAAGCTCGCTAAATGTCTTGGCGGCCATCTTTTTTCATCTACATCAGCTGCTTTTATTAACTGCTTCAAAAGTCTTAACTGGTCATCAGTATCAAGTATTGTGAAATTAGTCTTTAAATTTACTAGTTCCGCGTGACGTCTTAAAAGCTTAACACAAATTGAATGAAACGTTCCCAGCCAGGGCATCCCCTCAACAGCTCGCCCCAATGTGTGTGCAACTCGATTTTTCATTTCTAAAGCGGCTTTATTGGTGAAAGTCACAGCCAAAATTTCATTTGGCCTAGCACTACCCGTATTCAACAAGTGAACAATTCTCGCAGTTAGCGCTCTCGTTTTCCCTGTCCCCGCTCCTGCCAACATCAGAACGGGACCCTCTAATGTTTCCACAGCAATTCTCTGAGCTTCATTTAGCTCCTTTAAATAAGGCTCAGATCTTGCTTTTATTGCTCGGGCAGAGAGCCCTGAAGATGACTTAATCATGTTTTGAGGGTTTTTGCTCATAAGAATGTTTTAGACAAGTATGTTAAATTTGCAAAGGTATGTTCATAATTTGTTCTTTCATATTCTGTAATTTAATCAACATAGAAGACGTTTATTTCCTCAAAATAGTTTTCCACATAGGCTCCGTGTATCTAAAAAAATTAATATAGTTGTAGATAAATAGATTTTTTTTATTAAAAAGGCACTGGAAATGTATTGACACTTTTTTTTCATTCTGCGACGCAGAAAAAAAGCGTAAGTCGCCAATTTAGTACTTAAGGATTATTAAATGCCTGACTTCAATAAGATCCTGATAGCAAACCGTGGTGAGATTGCAATTCGTATTATGCGAGCTGCAAATGAAATGGGCAAAAAGACTGTGGCAGTGTTTGCTGAAGAAGATAAGCTCGGTCTTCACAGATTTAAGGCGGATGAAGCATATAGAATAGGCCACGGAATGGGGCCCGTCGCTGCATATCTTTCAATTGACGAAATAATACGTGTAGCAAGGGATTGTGGAGCAGATGCAATTCACCCAGGTTACGGACTGCTTTCTGAAAATCCCGACTTGGTTGATGCCTGTGAAAGAAACGGCATAGTATTTATCGGACCACAAGCGACAACAATGAGAGCGCTAGGTGACAAAGCTAGCGCTCGCAGAGTTGCGATAGAAGCCAATGTCCCAGTGATACCAGCCACAGAGGTCTTGGGAGATGACATGGATGCCATAAAGGCCCAGGCTGCTGAAATTGGATATCCATTAATGCTTAAAGCCTCGTGGGGCGGTGGTGGACGAGGAATGCGTCCAATCGAACATCAAAATGAATTGGAGGATAAAGTCTTAGAGGGACGACGCGAAGCCGAGTCAGCTTTCGGTAATGGTGAAGGTTATCTTGAAAAAATGATTACCCGAGCGCGTCACGTCGAAGTACAGATCTTAGGTGATAAGCATGGTGAAATTTTTCATCTTTGGGAACGAGATTGCTCTGTACAACGGAGAAACCAAAAAGTGGTTGAGAGAGCACCAGCACCATATTTAACACAAAAGCAGCGGGAAACTCTGTGTGATTTGGGCAGGAGAATATGTGCTCACGTAAACTATGAATGCGCAGGTACAGTTGAATTCTTAATGGATATGGATACCGAAGAATTCTATTTCATTGAAGTAAATCCACGAGTGCAAGTTGAACACACAGTTACTGAAGAAGTGACAGGCATCGATATTGTTCAAGCGCAAATTCTGATCGCTGAAGGGAAAACAATGGCCGAGGCCACCGGCAAAGCAAACCAGAGTGAAGTGACACTTAACGGACACGCCTTACAAACAAGAATTACTACAGAAGATCCACAAAATAATTTTATTCCAGACTATGGTCGAATAACTGCCTTTAGATCAGCCACGGGTATGGGAATAAGGCTTGATGGCGGTACTGCGTATGCAGGCGGCGTAATTACTCGCTACTATGACTCGTTGCTTGTAAAAGTGACAGCATGGGCACCAACACCTAGTAAGGCTATCGCCCGAATGGATCGTGCATTAAGGGAGTTCAGAATTCGTGGTGTTTCTACAAATATAGCGTTTGTCGAAAATTTATTAAAACATCCCATATTTCTATCAAATGAGTATACAACAAAATTTATCGATACAACGCCAGATCTTTTTGATTTTGACAAGCGACGAGATAGAGGGACTAAGGTCTTAACATATATTGCGGATGTGAGCGTTAATGGTCACCCGGAAACCAAGGACAGACCCCTACCCAATTTTGATACACCCACTCCTGTATCTCCAAGTCCAGTTGGAGAAATGAGCTACGGCACCCGAAACCTATTGGAACAAAAAGGCGCCGAGGCAGTTGCCGATTGGGTTTTGAAACAAAGGCAACTTCTGCTTACTGATACGACCATGCGGGATGGTCATCAGTCGCTACTTGCGACAAGAATGCGTTCCGTTGATATGATTAGGGTAGCACCTGCATATGCATCAAATTTACCCTCGCTTTTTTCTGTTGAATGCTGGGGCGGCGCAACCTTTGACGTTGCTTATCGGTTCCTTCAAGAATGCCCATGGCAGCGTTTGCGAGATTTAAGGGCCCAAATGCCAAACCTGATGACGCAAATGCTACTACGTGCCTCAAACGGTGTTGGCTATACAAATTATCCAGATAATGTCGTTAGAGCATTTGTAAAAGAAGCATCAAAAGGTATCGATGTATTTCGAGTTTTCGACAGCCTCAACTGGGTTGAGAATATGCGCATTGCAATGGATGCTGTAATTGATAGCGGAAAAATCTGTGAAGGAACAATATGCTACACAGGTGATATTCTTAACCCAGACCGATCGAAGTATAATCTTAAATACTATGTAAACATGGCTAAGGACCTTCAGTCAGCAGGCGCACATTTTCTTGGACTCAAGGATATGGCGGGTTTATTGAAGCCGGCCGCTGCACGTCAACTTGTGAAATCATTGAAAGAAGAGGTGGGATTACCAATTCATTTTCACACACACGATACTTCTGGAATTGCGGGCGCTACCATTTTGGCAGCAGCAGATGCTGGTGTTGATGTTGTTGATACAGCGATGGATGCTTTTTCTGGAGGAACGTCACAACCTTGTATGGGATCGATTGTAGAAGCTCTGCACAACTCGGAGCGTGATACTGGAATAAACATCGAAAATTTAAGAGAGATAAGTGATTATTGGGGGCAAGTTAGAGCTCAATATGCTGCTTTTGAAAGTGGACTATCGTCACCGGCCTCGGAAGTTTATTTGCATGAAATGCCGGGAGGACAATTTACAAACCTAAAGGCTCAAGCCCGCTCAATGGGCATGGAAGAAAAATGGCATGATATAGCAGAAACATATGCAGACGTTAATCAAATGTTTGGTGACATCGTAAAAGTTACTCCATCATCAAAGGTGGTAGGCGACATGGCCCTTATGATGGTTGCTCAAAATTTAAATCGTGATGATGTCGAAAACCCGAAAACTGATGTGGCTTTCCCTGAAAGTGTTGTTGATATGCTCAGAGGAAATCTAGGACAACCGCCTGGAGGGTTTCCGAAACACATAGTTAAAAAGGCCTTGAAAGGCGAAAAACCAAATTTAGCCCGGCCAGGTAAAAACCTTGAACCAATAGATCTCGAAAAAACACGTCAAGAAATTTCTGATAAGCTCGATGGCATGAAAATTGATGATGAGGACTTAAATGGTTACTTAATGTATCCAAAGGTTTTCCTAGATTACATGGAACGGCATCTCACATATGGCCCAGTCCGAACTCTACCAACAAAAACTTTTTTCTACGGCATGAACTCAGGTGACGAAATAAGTTTAGAGATTGATCCAGGTAAAACACTAGAGATCCGCATGCAAGCAATCGGTGAGACGGATGAGAACGGCGAAGTCAAAGTTTTTTTTGAACTAAACGGACAGCCGAGAGTAATTAGAGTTCCTAATAGATTAGTAACTTCTGAGACAATATCACGACCAAAAGCGGACCCAAGTAATTCCAACCACATTGGCGCCCCAATGCCCGGTGTGATTTCTACAGTTAGCGTAAATGAAGGTCAAACTGTAAAAAAAGGTGACCTGCTTTTAACAATTGAAGCTATGAAAATGGAAACTGGTATTCACGTAGAGCGGGATGCTAAAATAAAAGCTGTTCACGTCAAGGCAGCCACCCAAATTGATGCAAAAGATTTAATCATAGAGCTGGAGTAACCGTATCGACTATATAAGGTAACATATTTTAAATATGTAATCCATTTTATGCTTGCGGTTGCAAACGGATCTTTATAAACAACTTTTTAGTGATTTATGCGGGCGTAGCTCAGGGGTAGAGCGTTACCTTGCCAAGGT
>CENG01102892.1_pt1 | contig 20903 bp, 16 predicted proteins | sample 530131 | NCBI WGS metagenome assembly CENG01 (sample SAMEA2591057, study PRJEB7988) | marine metagenome | biome: marine biome (ENVO:00000447); feature: surface water (ENVO:00002042) layer; material: saline water (ENVO:00002010), including plankton (ENVO:xxxxxxxx) | depth 5 m
CCAGCTGCTTCTCCAAGAACGGAACCTGAGATGTTATCCATGACAACATCACGATAGATACCTCCAGATCCACCCCAAAGATTCATCCCACGCAGAAGATGATCGGTGAAGTAAGCCCCTTGAACGATTGGAGTGGATCCATCTCCAACAGACAAGCCAATACCATAGCGCCAGTCGTTTTGGAACGGAACGTTGCGACCTGCTTGTTCAACATGCAAATCTCGAATGACTGGACTTGAGCTTCCAAACATATCGATTCCAACACGATCTGGATTGAAGATCGTAACATTGTTCAGAATAGGATTTGAGCCAAAGATGGTAATTCCATAAATCGCATCTTCAATTTGCATGTGATTAATCGTACTACCGCGGCCGTATGATGACGCATTGAATTGTATTCCTTCATGATCGCCTGTTGTCGAAGAACTCGTCAGAACAATCGGACACGACGATGTTCCTTGAACTGTTAGCCGTCCGTCCACATAGATACGAATACCAGGGGATAGAACCACACTCGTGCATGATGTGATGAGCAACTCATCTTGCACATTGATGAAATAATCACTGGTTAACGAAACCGTTCCAGACCACGTCGTTGTCGCCCTTCCTGCGACTTCAAACTCTTCGCCTTGTTCCTCTTGAAAGGGTTGAACAATCGGTGCAATCGACATCAAAAGCAAGAGAGCTAACAAACCGAATGCGAGGAGTGTTTGTTTTCTCTCCATGAAATCCCATCCAAAGCAATAGCATTTGAAGGCACCCGTTCCATGATTATCGAGCAAGTAAGACCCGAAGCGATAAAACCCCTCGCCTCAACCCTAATCCGTGCCAGAAGCATTTGTCCTCGTCAAGACCGAACCCTCGCATGAGCGGGATGTCTACCTTGCATTGACATCTCATGATGCGGTCAAAGAAGTCCATGCGCTTTATGGAGAATTTGACCTTCTTGCGCATGTCAGCAGCGATTCGGCCAAGAATCTCACATCACTCCTGATGAAAGAGTTCAGAACTATCGAAGGAATACGCGACACTCAGACGCTTATTGCAGTCGAATATTGAGGTGAAAAAATGGCAATTGGATTTGTATTGATTACAACCGTCCCTGGCGATGAAGAAAGGGTAAGGACTGCACTCGATTCAATAGAGCACGTGACAGACAGGTGGATGTTGTTTGGAGAGTTTGATATTCTTGCACGGGTTCAAGCAGATGATGAATTTACACTTACGCGTTGTATTGTTGAAGAAATTCGTCCATTAACCGGAATTCAAGATACGAAAACGATGATCGGTGCAGAATTGTGAATCAGACGTTGTGCAACTGTTTCGATAACGAACGAGCCCGAGCAGGACACCCCACGGACCGATATCGAAGGATTGCTTCTCGCAATGCCATGACACGGACGTTTTCACCAAACATTGACTTCACTTCCCACCATTTGGCGACAAGTCTTCGCGCTGAAGGAAGTTCCATTCTGTCAACGGATTGGATGTCGATTTCTGCATGTATGAGACGGGCTCGAGGCAATTGTGTTTCAACAAGATGTTCACAAATCGTCAGAAGCAGTGAAGTCTTGTAAAGAGGATGTTGCAATTGCGTTGCAATGCGTTCAGCATTCTTGAATGTTAAAGCGGCATTTGCTGAAGTAGGGTCGACTGATTTCAGCTCAGTTTTGGTTGTCAGAAACTCAACAAGAGGGTCACCTTGGGGCGCGATTCCTTGAAGTTGACCGATGAGGAACTCAGCCCTTTGTATATCGTTTCGCTCGATTGCGAGTGCATGACGCATGACGACGATTGTTGTGAGAATGATGTGACGTTCAGCTTCAAGTTCTGGAGGTTGAACCTGATTGAGAAGACGTTCAATACGATCAAACTCGTCTTGCGATGACATTGCAGACAAGTCGTCGATGCTGCGGGAAAGGACGGAGAGTTGAACCCGCAATTTCTCATCGGAATCATCAAGATTCTCAAGCACGGATTCGAGGTCGTCCATGATTCCTTTTTTGCCTTCGAATTGAGCAATTTGCAATCGAATGTTTTCAAGTTGATCACCTTCGACCTTATTGATATAGGATTTCGCAATATCAATCTCTGCTCGATTCAATGCGTGCTGAGCCGCTAACCCAATCAACTCAAGGTCTTCGGATTCCTTCGTCAATGCTTCATCAAGTAACGTAGCGAATGCACCGGAGTATGTCGTCATCAATTCATTGGCACGTGATGAAAGGTGTCCCGAAATCCCTTCTTCACCTCGTTGAATTCGATGATGTAATTCTAAAATTGAGGAAAGTGCATCATTTTCTTTCTGCCAATGGCTGATTGCAGATGCATGCAGGGCATCAACACTCGAAGCATCCAAGGTAGATTTGCACACGTTACGGATGAGATGTTGCATCTCCATTGTCGTGTTTTGTGCACCCCATTGCAACAAGGTGTGTTCATCGAGCAGAGGAACATGGTCCGGTTCAGGCATTCTTTCTGCGGGGACCGGGAAGGGGAGAACCAGGAACGGTGACATCGCATCATGAACTTCAACAGAGGCTTCCCCAAGAACGACATGCTCCACATATGCCCGAACATCTTGATCGGTTTCTGGCAATGATGTCGACTCGTTGTAAAGCAGAATTGCCAGAGGATGCCCCCCTAGTGTTTCAACAATTGACCCCCGTTGATCACCAAGATCAGGATTCAGGAGCTCAACTGCAGCATCTTGTTCAAGTGGACCAAGATCAACGTATTCACCATCAATTGAGAATGTATCTCGGTCTCTACCAAGGAGAATGAACTGAATGTTGTGTTCTTCTAAAGCCTTGAACAGATTGGAAAACGCCCCTTCGTGACGTGGAGAAATTAAATGCACATCGTCGAAAATCAAGATCTGTTGATCTCTGTCGATAAGGGATGCATAACCTTCAATATCCAAAATTTGAGGTGATTTGATTTCCATTCGCTTGATGGCTTCATGAACATCACAGTATGAGTCAAGTTGAACCCAATGTACTTCACGCCCATCCTCGCCAATTTCTTGGACTATGTGTCGAGCAAGCGTTGATTTCCCTATACCTGGCATTCCTCGTAAATGCACTGGTTTGCCTCGCCGTATTGCATCTTGAATTCGTTGAAGTTCGGTCCTTCTTCCGTGGAGGTGAGTTCGTTCCGGAAGTTGTCCTTTCAATTTCTGAATCGATTTTGAACGTCGGTCAGGGACCTCCTCTGTGCTTTCATTGACCATCTTTCGTCCGTTTTGAGTGATATGGACCACCTTGCGTTTTCGCCTCCCGGACCCGATGACGTGTGCTTGTCGCGTTTGAATCAATCCTTGTTCTTGCAAGGTGTTCATTGGCTGAAATAAGGCTGATCGGACAACACCAATACCATCTGCGATTCCTTCGAGTGATATGCCTCTAGGCACGTCCCATGCGGATTCAAGCGTCGCTGGATATGCTTCCAACCATCGCAAAATTCGTAACATCGCTGGGGACAACAACTTGAACTCCAACCCTACTTGAACAGCATTGCATTTGATGTTGTCCTATTGTTGATTAGCAGAAGTCATGCACGTTTTTTTGACCTATGGGCGCAAGGATTCAGTATGGCGGTCGATGCAGCATCAATCGATTTGCCTGCCTCACCAGGCGTGTATCTGTTCAAAACAAACGAAGGGCGGGTCCTCTATGTCGGAAAGGCAACAAGACTGAACGAGCGTATTCGTTCCTACTTTGCAACCAATCCCGATCGACAAATGATTCCTGAATTGGTTGCTCGATCCGATGATGTTGAATGCATTGTAACAACAACACCGCAGGAGGCTTTGATTCTTGAGCGCCAACTTATCCGCGAACACAAACCAAGGTTCAATTCGATGCTTAAGGACGATAAATCCTATCCGTATCTCGTACTCACAAACGAAGAATACCCACGAATAATGTATACGCGTCATCCGCCAAAGAAAGCACACCGGTGGGGTCCGTTCCCAAATGCAGGTGCTGCAAAACAAGTCATGCAACTGTTGCGACGGCACTTTGGTATTCGTGATTGTAAAGAATTACTACCGCAGGGGTGTTTGGCAATGCACATTGGATTGTGTACTGGACCATGCATCGACGGAACAGGGTATGGAGAACAGGTTCGTGCAGTCAAAAAAATCCTTGATGGTGAAGCTACCGAACTGTTGGAGGAACTTGGAGGAAAAATGGACCAGTGTTCTCAAGAAATGCAATTCGAACGAGCAGGATACTATCGAGATCTTATCCGCTCAATTCGAACAACGATTGGTCAACACGTCGTTTCAAGTAAATTGTATCGCGATTGTGATGCAATTGGTTTTGCCGAACAGGGTGATCTTGCAGCGTTGGTTGTCTTGCATGCAGATGATGGAGTTGTCAAAGGACAGGAAGTTTGGCCGTATGTTCATCGTGGAGACATTGGAGAAACCGTAAGCCGATTCATTGCAGAACACTATCTGCATCGTCGACCGCCTCGACTTCTCTTAACACCTACACCCTTGCTTGATGGATTACAGACATGGCTCGATGAGCGGCGCGGTTCAGCAGTTGAAGTCCGAACACCGATGCGAGGCGATATGGTGACCTTACGGACCTTAGCAGATCAAAACGCAGAAATTCAAGTTACAAGATTAGCGAACAAATCAAGCGGATCATTGGAGCAACGGGCTGCTGATGAGGCTGCAACCTTGTTGAATATGGAACAGATGAATCACGTCGTTTGCTTTGACATGGCACAATTGCAAGGTGATGAGCGAGTTGGTGCTAGCGTCGTCATGCGTAACGGCCGACCAGCAAAGAAAGAGTATCGGACTTACATCGTCAAGGGAGATGCAATGGATGACCTTCGAATGATGAGCGAAGTTGTGGAACGGTGGTTGAAGCGACAAGAGGAATGGCCTGATCTATTGCTCCTTGATGGAGGTGAGACACATCTCAAAACGATTCGAGCGATGCTTGATGAGCATGGCGTCCATGACCGGTTTGAATTGGCTGCCTTAGCGAAGAGAGAAGAAACACTGCACCGCGAAGGAAATGACCCCATTGTTTTGGATCGACGTGGCCGAATCTTCGTTCATGCACGAGATGAAGCACATCGATTTGTCAACACATTCCATCGCAAACGTAGGAAAAAGAGCCGATTGGGCGACCCATTGGAAGACGTATTGGGCCTTGGAGCAAAGAAATTACAATCCCTTTTGCGTCATTTTGGAGGTCGACAAGGCATCAACAATGCAAGCATTGAGGATTTGAAAACCGTACCTGGTATTGGTCCATCACTTGCTGAACGAATCCATGAATCCTTGCATCGCTAAGGATTCGGCGGCTCATTATGCATCGCTGCGAAAGGATCAATCCCTTCTTCATAGCCACCGACTTGTCGGTCAACTAAACCTGCCATCTGAGCGAAATCTGATTCGGACAAGCCCATCTTTTGGGCCTTGTACAGGGAATTCTTCGCCTCTCGTGCCGCTCGCTTTTTCTTCTTCTTCTTTCGACGGCGACGAATCAATAAAATCAGCAGTATAACGACGACAGCAGGGTACGCCCAAAACTGACCCAAAAGATACATCCATGTCACTTGCAATCGAAGCGTGACTTCATCGTCCAGCCCTTCGGGCGGGATGGTATACGTGATAACTTGGCGACCTTCTTCATCTTCGGTAATGATCATGTTACCTTGAGCTGAAGTTCCTTCCTTGACGATGATTCCTTTCGGCAATGTAAAACTCACTGGACCGGTAAGATCGAATTCAGTTTCTTCATGGATTGTTGTGTCCCATGAACCTGTTTGGAAGGCAAGTGCTTCTTGCTCCAATGGTGGGAAGGTAACGCCTTCAGATGAGACCACACTGGTGGTCAGAATTGAAGAAATCTCATCGACCATCATCACCATCGGTTGCAGCAATGGAGAACGGAATGCCCCATTGATGTTTTCAGTCAGTAATGAAAGTGTAATCAAGTCAGGATCACCGCTGAACAAATCTCCCCATGGGCTCGAGATTGCTAACGTGAATCGTACCTTCGGAATCTTCACACTCACACTCAAGCCAACTTCATCGGATACAATAGGGCCGGGTGTTCCAAGGCCTGCAAGGCTGGTTTCGATTGAAAAATCGCCAATGTCAACTGCAGAAAAATCAGGTTTCGCTTCAGCGTTCTCTAATTCTTTCGAAGCAATATGGATTTCATTGGTCAGTATTTCACCCACATCAGTTCCAAATTCCATCAAACCATCCGAGGTAAGATTGAACACGAGTTGGCGTGATTCAGGGCAATCCACGAAATCTGTGTCAGGTTCAAGACAGCGTTCAATCTTCATTGGGCTATCTGAGCGACTCATGATGTCTCCAATCAATCGAACCAAATCACTCGGTATCACTTCCATTCGAACGGTCGTATCATTATTGATGTCGTAGTACCCTTGGGGAAGCGCAACACGATGTACGACAGCACTTGCCTCGAGACCAAATTCTACAGAAACAGACTTGGTCCATTCGTTGATGTCGAACGTATCAAAGTCTACTGCAAGTGATGTTGAGACACATGTCTTTTGTGTTTGCAAACAGATGACTTCATCGTTCTCGTTGAGAATTGGATGGTTGTAAGTATATGGAGAAGGGCCGGCAATCGATACTTCATTTCGGTTTTCTCCCGTTACAGAGTGTTCGAGGACGATTCGGTCTTCGCCATCGATGGTCTCAATCCAATTGGGTAAAATCAACTCGAGCGTAATCTTAGAGGGGGGGAGATCGGATGGAATCATATTTTCAAGGAAGGAAGTATCGAGAACTGTCTCAAGAGACAATCCAGCATCCATGACACGACGCAAATCTTCGTTTGTAATTTCTTCAATGTATTCAGAGAATTCACTTTCGGGAATGTTATCCTGAATGATATCAAGCAAGCCAAGTTCGAACGTATTGCTCGTTGAACGGAGGTAAATCGGATGGTCGTATCCCATCGCACTTGAGCCCTGGATACAATACGTGATTGTATTTGGTGGAGTCACCGTTTCGGAACATCCAACGGAATGGCTGTAATTCAAACCACCAGCGGGTCCGTCGATACCTTCGGCAACAGAATCACTTACCCAAGACAATTGGCCCATTTGAATATCAGGACCACCTGGGATGGAGTCTGAAAATGCATCACCCACAGATTCAACTGGGAATTGATCGGTAAAATCGTCGAGTGGAGCTATTCCATTTTCATAAGCCAAGCGAATACCATCAGATGTGATTTGAGGAATTGTTGCTAAGTTGGAGAGTTCAACGAGGGAGATTCCCCAACTGTCCATCGTTTCCGTATCGAGATAATTGATACCAGCAACAAAGTCAATCTGGACAGCTGTTTCATCGAATAAATCAACCTTCAAATGCAATGAAACGGCCTCTTCATTCGGGTCCAATTCGACGATTGAGGTTGTCGAAGTGTTACGGTAACCCATGGTCAGACTAACTGTTTGTTCAGCCCGGGCTGCTCCAGAACTTGCATCCAAATTGTCCACAGTCCATTGCCCTACACAAACAGAAGGGAGACACGAATTCGGTTGGATGGAACCGTTTCCATCGACGCCAATGACCGCTGCATAATCGGGGGGACTAATGGAAAATGTCGATACATGACCTGGTTCTGCAAAGACATTGAATTGAGTTGTCAATTCAGAACCCATGATGAGGAGGCCTTGATATGCACGCTCGAGATCGAGGTCTGAATTCTCCAGGAGATTGAATGTGCTCGTCGAAAGTTGAATCTCAGCGATTGTTGAGAAGCAGATTGGTGGCTCGAATACGTTGTTCTCTGTCACGCCTGAGCCTGAATCATAAATCGAATCCTCAGTCGCATCGGTGGTGCATACCTCCGATGCTCCAGCCTCTGTGTAGATTCCATCGTATTGTGTGTTGATTGCAGTTACTGTTCCAAACCCACTTGACAAGAGATCATTGATGGTGTCCTCGACTTCATCAAGCATCTTATCACCAACTGTTCCAGACCCATCATCGTAAGCAAAGTAACTGCGAATCATATCTGCAGGCACTCCATCGTCTGAATCCAAACCATCTGCAGCCAATGCAGACTCAATGAGGGATGAATCGAGGCCGACTTTGCTCCTGTCGAACTCTCTTATAGCCCAACTAAGTGTCATCTGAATTGTTGATGTATCCTGCAAATCAAAATCATAGGTTCCTCGAATCCAATCTTGCTGGAATGGAGTTCCATCGTCATTGGAATCGTAATCATCACAATCGCTGAATCCGGCCCCATCACAAGTCGACATGCCGTCTGCTGATGCCAGAGGGGCGAGAATCGGAGTTGCGAAAACAAGTGTCAAGCATAGTGTGAGAACCCTACTTCTCCATGTCGCACGTTCGTCCATGATGCTCCATCAGACCGAAGACCTTCAAAGGACTTCCCCCTAGGAGCCCTGTAGGCGTCGCTATGCCATTACAACCCTGTCTCTTGGTTCCTCTTGAAAAGGTGGAGTTGGTTTGGCAATCGTTGATTGATTTGAAAGCACTCAATGCGAATTACGTCCCAGAACGTATTGGTGATCGGCTTGCGATACCAATCCATAAAGAAATTGAACTCCATGGACTGGATGCTATTTGTGACGAAGAGCACATCGAAGTTGAACAAGCTCCACCTCCAATTGATCCACATCATCGTATGCAACATACCATCCAAAGCATGGTCGGGTTCAAGGATGAATTGCTTGCGAGCATTCCCAAAAAATGGGAACGACTAAATGACTTGGTTCTCTTTCAGAAAGATGCTTTCCAAGAATCGGAATGGGAACAAGTTCTTGACCAGAATAATGACTTTTTCCATCGTATTGCTGATGCCCTCAATGTCAAACGAATCGGACGCCAACAACCGATTTCTAACGATGTAATGCGTTCCGCACAGGCTGAATTGTTGCACGGAAGTGATGGATGGGTCGAAGTCAAAGACAACGGTGTCTTCTATGGTTTTGACGCAACCAAAGTGATGTATTCCTCTGGCAATGTCACGGAGCGTCGTCGAATGGGTGCCATACACGCCGATGGAGAGACAGTCATCGATGCATATGCTGGGATTGGCTATTACACAATGCAACTTCTTGTCCACACCAAGGTCAAGCACATTCATGCATGCGAAATAAACCCAAACAGCATCAAAGCTCTTGAGTGGTCTTCTCAACGAAATGAAGTTGAATCTCGACTTACGATTCACCCTCAAGATAACCTCATCACGCTTGAAGAGATGAAAGGGTCCGCTGACCGAATTCTACTCGGATATCTGCCGAGTTCTGAAGCGACATGGAGGCATGCAATCCAAGCTCTGAAACAGAGTGGAGGTACACTTCATATCCACATGAATGTCGAAGAAGAACGAATCGATGGATGGATTAAGCAAACCATCGGCAAATGTTTGGACTATGCCCGAGAATTGGGACGAGAATGGAACGTAACGGGAAATCATCTCGAGAAAGTGAAATGGTATGCGCCTCGAGTTCGTCATGTGGTGTTGGACGTGTCTTTCTCTTCAATCAACACTGCATCATAGATCGGAGCCTCTTGTTTCTTGTTGTTTTGTACAACTACGTACCCACAGCCTGCACCAAGAATAACGAGGATAACGACAACCGCAATTAGTGCACCAGATCCAGTCTCGGATTCATCTCCAGAGGCTTGAGCTGAGAGTTCACCATTTGGATCAGCAACTCCGATCATTTCGACACGGTCAATTTTGGTTTCATAAAGCGGACGACCTGCTGTTGAAAATGGATTGTCGATATCTGTACCTGTTGGATCATCAGATGTGGGAACTTCAGCAATTGCTCGCACGTGGCTCATCCCATCCCGAACAATTCCAAATGTTGCATAACCACCATCATCTCTGTTCTCGGGGTCAAGACCATGTGCTTCTGTTTCTGCAATGTACCATTGGGAATCCGCTGAATCTTCTTCTTGACCTCTTGCCATACCGATTGCTCCATCAACATGACTCAAGTTCTCGTTGTGTTCCAGTGGGATGGTCTCACCAGTCCCGCCGCTCCCACATTGGGCTGGAAGACCAGGGATGTAGGCTCCATTTGTTTTGCATTCAGGATCGCCGGATTGTGTGACAAAATCATTGATGACTCGGTGGAAAAAGATTCCATCGTACAATCCATCTTCGATGTGCTCGATCATGTTGCCAACGGTGATAGGGGCCCATTGAGGGAACAACTCGATAACAATCGTACCGGATACCTCTTCCTCAAAATGACCCGGCGTATAGATGACATCAATGACAAAAACTGGATCGCCAAAGTATGAGTTCTGCATTGGTGTGTCTTCAACAACAGGCCCATCTGTCCATGTTGCAGGATCGATTCCATTGCTCTTCCAAGCAGGATCATCTTCCCCCGTCACCGAGATTGGAAGAAGAAGAAATACGAGGATACAGGACAAAACAATTCCTTGTTTGGATGTATTGCCCATGGGTGAACGAGGATGCACCTATTCATCAAACATTTGACTCAACTCCTACTTGAAACAATAAGAGACAGGCGAAGAAAATGACAATGAAACAAAAAGGTATTGAAAACGTTGTAGCCCGTTTGCAAGCGGAGATTTGCCTCACAAGAGTGAATTAAGGAGAAAATCGTAGGTTGATTCCAAGGCTTGCTTAAATGGCGTTTTTGGAGACCAACCCAACTCTTGTTGATACTGCAAGTCCAAACATCTGCGAAGGCGGCCTACCGGTTTATCGAGGTCGTGCTTGAATTCTCCTGAATATCCGATTACATTCGCCATATGCCTGTGCATTTCATTGACACTTATTTCAAGACCCGAACCCACATTCATCACTTCAGGTACCGCCTCAAAGTTCTCAATAGCAAAACAGAGAAAATCTGCTAAATCTGGTGCGTAAAGGAACTCACGCTTTGCCGTCCCATCACCCCAAATTGTAACAGGAGCATGATTGCTTTGTTTTGCTTGATGCATTCTGTGTAATATTGCAGGTAGCATGTGTCCGGTTTCAAGTGAAAAATTATCGTAAGGACCGAACAGATTGCAGGGTAGAACAGTCTTGTAGGATACGTTGTGTTGTTCATTCGCCATCACGCACGCTCGGTAAACAACGTATTTCGACAAAGCATAACCCTCGATGGGGCCTTCAAGCAGACCGTTTCCAATTGAAGATTCAGAAAGAGGCTGAGATGCTTCATTTGGATAGACTGTGGCGCTCCCAACATTGATCAGCCTCGAAATTCCATTTCGTACACAGGCACGTATGAGATTCAATCCCATGGCTGTATTTTGGTCAAGTGAATGATGTTTGATGGTTTGACTAGATGCAATGCCTGAAACATAGGCTGCGCAATGTATCACGACATCAATTGGGTTGTCTTCGAAAAAATTCAGTGTTGCCTCAGCATCGGTAAGGTCGAGTTCGAGACGTGATGGGGATTGAACGACGTGTCCATTTTCTTTGAGCATCGGAACAAGATGTTGGCCAAGCATTCCCGACCCTCCAGTGACAAGAACGGTTGGCATGTATTGCGGCACGACCTAGCAGTTAAAGAGGAATTTGATTCTAGGGAGCTACGATGCTCAAACGTGGATGATAGGTTATCGAACAAGCACTTCCAGTGTCCTATCAGGCTTCATCATCAAAGGAGGTCTGCCGAGCTCGCTCCATCGCTTCCTCGCTTGTGAACCAAAATGTTGGCGTCTGTCCCAAGTCCTCGTCCCAGCGTTGGACTGCACGAGCGAACATTTCACCTTCTGTGTACGTCTCGCACCACTTAAGACACCAATCCGCTTGCTGAATCATTGCTTCATCATCAGGCGAAGTGCGCTTCAATACCTCGGCCTGTAATGCAATCGTCATGACCCAAATTGGAGCAAGGGCATATGTTGCAAAGGGGTTGCGCTCCATATCGACATTTCGATACTCGGTCCAGAGAGAGAACACTTGATCGTACAGAAATCCGATTGTGAGAACGGCAAACATGACGGTGAAAAAGATGACAGTAAGTGCGAAGTACGTACTCGATATCCCAAAGAATTCATTCGGAAAACAAGGCCCAGCGCTGCATTCTGCAGTGAATCTCCAATTGATCAATGGCCAAACAAGGAGGGTAATGGTTGTTCCCCACAACAGGAGACTTACAACTGCTTGAGATTGTTGCATTCTCCAGTATTGCCTCATAGCCCATTTTTTGAAAAATGAAACCCCTTCAGGACTTTCTGTCATGGTGTTAACACTGGCTCCATCATTAAATAACCAATCCCCTCAATGCTTGGATAGACAAGAATGCGAGTGATTTAGAGTGATGGTCAGCAGGCTCGATCACGGCTTACATCCATGAATGTGGTGTTGCCCACCACAATTCAGTCATGCCGTCTCCCTGCGAAAGAATGAGATCTGATTCCGTTGTACATCAGAATAGTAAATTTTATTTTTTTGGAGTTGCGATTAAGACAACAGATACGCCGTGTCTTGATGGCATTCTTCTTCTATTTTTGCTTCCGATAATTGCCATCAATTTATTGTAGGCCCTCGATAGAATATCCATTCTCTGTTCTTCACCAATCATGTGTACTTTTTCGACTTTGAATCCTGCGGCTGTGGTCAATCGAGCTATTGTGTAAGGACTGAACCAGAATCTGTGGTCTGAATTGATATTCTCAATTCCATTTCTCCATGCTCTTCGTGCCACACTTGAGAAAGCATTTGGAACTGTAATGATGATTCTATCATAGAGGTGCCCCAGGGTATCATTCAGGTGTGTTAGGAACTGACCAGGGTTGTCTAAATGTTCCACTACCTCTGCTAGTAAAACGAAATCATAGTGTCGCCCTTCTGAGAAGTTTTCAGTCTCACCGTCGACTTCAAGGATATTGCAAATATGGAGATCAGGGATGTCGTACTTTCCTTGTAAATGTTCGATTGCTTCGACATTGAGATCGATGCCTGTAACATTTTTTGATCTTTTAATCAGGGCACTGTGTAGGTGTTTTCCTGCTGCAATCTTTGCATCGATTACATCTAGATGATCGGCGCAACCAATGTGAAGAACCGTCTTATCTTCAAGTAATGAGCCAAGAAATGTGACACGATCTGTTGGGGTTTTAACATCTACATGGGTGATTGGAAATGATAAATTACTATCGATAGATTCTCCGGTAAGAAATGGGCGAATTTCATCGAAATGAGATTCTTGCATGAGGAGGGGTCCTCTTAAGTCATATTTCATGATACCTTTCCAATCTCATTTGTAATTTCTTCAATGATTGAGGTGAATTTTTGAGCATTTTTTGTTGAGTCGAAGTTTTCTGATTGGATGATGTTCACTTTTTCTCTAATTTGTAAGTCTTCGGACCATTCGTTGATAATTTTGGCAATATCTTCAGAGTTGGAATCAGGGGGAATAATGTGTTCTTTCAATACAATCTCACTGTTACCACCTACATCTGTTGCAACAACTGGAATACCATGGGAATAAGCTTCCATAATCGACACTGGAACCCCTTCAGAAGAGCTGGTGTTCAACATCAAATCAATCGGTTCTGTCTTCAAGTATTGAAGAACGGAATTATGTGGTAAATTTCCGAGAAACTCTACTTCAATATGAGGTGGAAGATTCGTCAAATGTGTCATGATATTGTTTCTTTCAGGACCATCACCAATGTGAGTCCAACGAATTTTTCGTGTAATATAGGGCATCGCCTGTGCTATGAGCTGTACACGTTTTACTTCGACAAGTGAGCTTAGAGATAGTATGTGAAGAGTTTCTGTAGTGTTATTTGGATTTTTGATATCTGAAGAAACAACACCTAATCGATGTGTTTGAATTCGATTATGAAATTCAGGAAATTCAGATTTCAAGTGATCCCTTCCGGCATTGGAAACAGAGAGAATCCTGTCGAAGCGATGGAGGGCCCATTCCTGTAATGGGAGGTGGGGATAGTTTGCTCTAGATGCATAAATGTCACCTCCATGGGCAAAAGAGATGGTTTTGATTTCGGGATGATCTTCAGTAAGAAGGGCTGCAATGGTTGCTGGACGGTTTGCCCAATATGCAACAATTATGTCATTCTGTGATAGGGTAATTGTTTGAGCAATTGAATCCTTTAGGAGAAGAGATTGGGCTAATTCCCCGATGATTATCGACCATGGAAGTGATGGTTTTCTCGATCTTTCGGAACGAAGGATATCGAGTCGAGTTAGACCTTTGATGGCGCGTCTAAATTTACCCCAACTCTTCCATCTCTTAACAGCCAATGTGACTGGCTTAATATTGACATTAATCTTTGATGAGATTGAATAAGGCTCAGATGATTCTTCAAAACTTAGTCCCACAGGAATTACAATAATTTCGTCAATATGTTTCGATATCGCTTCAAGATCTGATGTAAGGAACGTCTCTCCAGGAGGGTAGGGCCAATGATTGGTCAGAAAAATGAGTCTCATGCTTTCCTCAACCATCCCTCTCTTTCGTAGATGAACGGTTGTTTTCTTGAGTCGCTGACTGCGAATCATGTATGAGATTGCCGCCCATCTTCATCACCAACGCCGAGGCGTTCGTATTTTCTCCTAAGACCTTGGGCATAAGAAAGTGGTGCATGAATGATGAGAGATTTGAACTACAAATCATTCAGTGTCCGAAGCACGTACTTGAGAACCAATCGCCAATAATTTTTCTGAATTGGCCACCAAAAAGAAATTCAAATTGTTCAAAGATGCAGGGTCCAAATTTAGCTATTAGACGGATCCTCTGAACTACGCCGCAAGACCGACCTTCCTGTTCCAAAAAGGGCGCATTTCAATTCAGTAGAATTAAACAGTCAGCAAAACGACTATATTGGAATAAAGGACAAGCCACAATCAACCGATTATCGGTCATGAAATAGGTCTTCAAGACCGCTTCGGAACGCTGCGATGGAACGGCGATGGTCAACCATTTGAGTGTGATTTCGTGCCAACGCACCATAACGCTCACGTTCGTCGTAAACATTCCTTAAGGCATCAATAACGGCATCAACATCATGACCATCGGGCACCAGAATGCCTCCTTCACCCAAGGCTTCCTTTTGCGAACCAACGTCAGATGTTACGCTTGGCACTCCAAATAAACCTGCTTCACCGATGACTCGGCCCCACGATCCGGTCGTCTCAAACAGAATAAGATGAACATCAATGCTTGCGAAGAAAGTCGCTGCATCCACATGACCTAACACGCGTGCGTTTGGGTGATGGGCGAGTTGTTGCGGATAGGAACTACCGCCTGCTATGTGAATTTCAGCCTCAGGCCAACGCTCAAGCAGTCTTGGCAAGAGGCGTTGATACATCCTTAACCCCTTCTCAGGGGTAACGACCATGATTCCAATCGAGGGTGGTGCTCCGTCTGGTCTCTTTGCCTGCTCAGTTAATCGCAAAGTGTTGACATCATCCTTGCTCCCAAAACGTCCACTGAAATCGATTGGCAATGGAACGCTATGACCTTGTTGAATGGAGAACCGAGACCGAATATCAGCGAGCAGACCTTCTCCAGCCGCACACACGAGAGCTGCGCCCTCCATTGCGGGTCGAAATCGTTCCTCAAGGCGGAAAACCGTATCGTCTCGAACGAACATAATGTAAGGCATACCGCGGGCAGTAAACGCTTCTGCAGCCCCTGGCGCCCAATCGAGTTGGGTCAACCCAATGCCGCCTGCGTACTCCTGTTTGTCCAACCACGAACCCACACGATTGGCAAACTGGGAACTCCGTCGCGCAATATGCCGGTCAAGGGCCCACTTCCTACGTCTCAGCTCACCACTGCGTTCTCGTAAGCCCCAAGCTACCTTCGACCAGAAACCTTCGATAGGAAGATCTGTGGTGGTCAGTTTCACATTGGGCTCAAGCAAACCGATAGGGTCGCCTCTGTCGTGACTTGCAAAGGTACTCACCGTCCACGCTGAATGCGTTGGAGCATCTTCAGAAGGCGACAATGGTACAAATGATGGTGCGGTTTCAAGCGTTGGTCCAGGCGAAGCAATACCGTTCAGTAAAGCTGCCAAAGAGCGCTCTGCGCCACCACCCGGTGGATCGATATCTCGCACTGCAGCAAAGAGTCGCCGGGTGCTCATACCTCTTGCTTAACACCGTCCCCTTTGAGCGTTGTGGGCTCTAAACAATGTTAACCAAACCTCAAGAAACAAGTTTTGTAGTTTCGTCCATTTATGGGAAATCCATTCCTTGATTACCTCAGCTTTACTTCCACATAATCGCCACCCTCTTCTATGTCCACCAAGTGGGTTGCTCATGGCTGACGATGTCGTCGAAGCGGAACTCTTCGATTCTTCATCAGACCGTAGTAAAACACAACTGAACATCTCACTTGGGGCAACTATTTCGTTTTGTATCGTCTTTTTGTTTCTTTCAATGTCATTTGGTGAGGCGTTACCGGGCGAGAATTCTGTCGAGGGTACCTACGATTGGTGGGACGTGCCGCTCAACGAGCGTCACAACATGGATTTGCCAATGGACACAATGCGTGCACAACTTCCTGAGGAGGGTAAGTACGAAATTCAACCATACACGGAGCACTTCATCACCGTCGACCTGCCTTCATCAGAACAAGACGTTGGGTATCCAGACGAAGCAAAAATGCATGTCGCCTTGTGGTTACCTGAAGTAGAGGAAGGAACCAAGGTACCTGTCATCATGACCATTCATCCTTACTACGACTTTGGTGGTGAAGGTATGCCTGGTATTGGAGCTGATTCGAATCCGAACACCATTCCAGACGGTGGTGTTGGGCAATGGGTCTACGAAACCTTCGTTCCTCATGGATATGCACTTGCTCAAGCAAGCACGTTTGGGACCGGACAATCAACCCACTGCCAAGACGTCAAAGGCCTCGGTGAACAGGTCGGAATTCAAGCAGTCGTCGATTGGCTTGGCAAGCAGAACTGGTCGAATGGAAACGTCGGACTGATGGGTAAATCCTATGCAGGAACAACCAACTGGGAAGCCGCTCAGCAACCAAGTGAACACCTGAAAACCATCGTCCCAATCTCGGGCTCCATTGGCGTGCAAGAGATGTTCTACCGCAATGGATCATCAGAGGCCCGAGCCATGGGGTATGATGCAGCGTACCAAGCTGCTACATCAGATTTGACAACCGATGATATGCGTGTTTGTTCTGACGACCTTATAGGCCCGCTCAACCCGTGGTCGACCTATGCTTTTGCTGAATTTGGAGGCGCTGAATGGAACGACTACTGGGATGAACGTCGTCACCTTCCTGATGTGTTGGAGAATTACCGTGGAAGTGTGTATTTGGTTTGGGGACTCCAGGATTGGAACGTTGACCCCTACCATGCATTCCCAACCTATCAACTGATGAGAGATGCTGGAATCAATGCGCGAGCAATCGCGGGTCAATGGGCGCACAACTATCCTGACCAACCCGACCGTCATAGTGAATTGGGTACTGGCTACGGAGGAGAGGCCTATCCAAACATGACCCGCATGGATTGGGCGGTCGAATTGTACGGATGGTTCCAATACTACCTGAAGGGAATCGGAGATGAGCCTGAGCCAATGGTTCAGATTCAAACCCATGATGGGAAATGGCACGTCGAAGAAACCTGGCCGCCTGCAGACATGAATTGGCAAATGGAATCCATCGGGACGGACTGGAACGGCGATGGAACAGTCAATGGCTTGGGAGGATCGGTTACTCTTACAAGCCAAGTTTACGAAGAGGGATTGCATATTTCCGGACTACCCACGCTTCATCTTGAGGTTTCAACTCAAGCATGCAATGGAGGACAGATCTTTGCTACCCTGTACGATGATACACTTGGTCTTCGCCTCGGCCATGCCACAATGGATCTTCGGTACCGAGATGGTGGCTACGATGCAAATCCGGTTGCCCCGTTTTCGTCCTACACGATGCTGATGGAATTTAATCCACTCGACGTTATTGTACCTGCAGGCAATTCGCTTCGGATTGAACTGACCGAAATGGGCGAGGATTATCTTCCAGGTCCTTGTGCAACAAACCCTCTTGGAGGATTATCCATAGATGGTGGAACGATAGGATTGCCACTTATCGATCGACCTGTGAATCATGAAGCATGGTTCCTTGCTCCTCCTTGGTGGGAGCAACAAGAAATACCGGCGTGATCAGTCTTCGTCTTCTTCCCAAGGTAGCCATTCTGGCTCGCCTTCAGGACGATACCACCAGTAACCATCATCATCTTCGAACCATTCTGTACCGTCTTCATCAACGGAATAATTTTCATCGTCATCGAAGGTTTCTTCTTCTTCCTCTTCAACTGCAGTTGGATCTTCAAGTCCAGATTCTTGGGAAATCATCGCCTTGACATTTTGCAATTCGTCTTCTTCGTCTGCGAAGACTCGATTTTCTGTTCGAATGGTAGCACTGTGGTCACCTGCTTGAATTGCTTCATCCGAATCAGCAAAGAAATCATCAGTCATACGGGCTTTGAATTCTTCAAACTCATCACGACCAAAACTGCCAGTGAATTCCTTCCCAGAAGCAGTCATAAGTTGGTCCAAGTTCTTCCGCTTCCCGAGATTAAGGTCGGGAGCGTCTGGCGCATCTCCTGCGTAGAAAGCATCTTCTTCAGCGAATTTGGGGAATGAACGACCTTTCGGATCAGCTTCTTCAATCGCTTCGATGACAAGGTCGTGCTCATCCTCATCAATTTCTTCTTCTTCGTATGCTGTTCCCACAACATCTACAAGTTTCTTGAGGGTTTTTCCGAGTTTGCGTTCATCGTCCGCATGCTCAGTTGTAAGTTTCTCAACTTGCTTGAGAAGGCGTTCGTATGGCGTTCCTGTTAGAGCTCCGAGGAAACGTCCGAATCCTCCTCGCTTCTTCTTCGCCATGAGTTATGCTTGTGCTCCACTGTTTTCAAGGATTCTCCTTCAAGCGTCCCTTGATGAAGGATGATGCATTGGCAATGGTGTGGTCGAGGCTTGGTTGGTCGAAGCAATGCGTTCTTACAACGCTGAATCCTATTCGATGAAGGATTCCTATGCAGCGCAGTTGCATCTTCCTGGTTCTCTTTTCCGAGACCTCGTTGTCTGGGCACTTCAATCACTTCCGGACGAGATTCTTGTTGGGCTTGATGTCAATGCTGAACGCAAACACATCAAAGAAGTGGAATTGGCCTTTGAGGGGCAAGAACATGTCTCCAATCTCTTTGGTGGCCAGGGCTACGTCATCAAAGAGGCACACGTGGTTAATCGGGGCGATTCCTATTCGGTTCATCATCTCCCAGAGGAATGGACTGATGATTTGTTCTCTGGTCAGCGTGGTTCGCGTGCAGGTCGATTCACACATTGGTTGCACACGCACCCCAACGCCCCTGCAATTCCAAGTGGAGCAGATACAGATGCGGCTCAGGAAACGACCGGTGTCGACATGATTCTTGGATTACGTTTTTCGCCAGAAGGACCGCTGCCTTGGTTCGATGATGTTGATGGGACGAGGAGAAGTCTAGGTACTGACCATGCACCAAAAACAAAGCGTTCATGGTTTTCAAGAAAGGAACTTCCAGTTCTTGGTGTTGCGCCAACAGGTCATTCCATCCACGACATTCAATTAATTGCCTTTCACAAATCAGGACTCGGAGTAAATGTAATTCTTATCGATGAGAGTGGCTATCCGTATGGATGGGACGATCTTCTTCATTCCGAAATTTGATTGTAGATTCTCTCAAGTCGCTCTGGGTTAACGCCCATGTCTCCAAGACCTAGACGAGATTGTGAATGGAGTTCAATCTCAACGGTCGAATCATCAACGACTTCTATTGAAATAAGTACATCATCGGGAAATAGCCAAAACGGCGTATATTCGACAAAGTGAACATAGTATGTCGATTCCGTTGATTGCTCTTCAAGAATATTGCAATCGTATTCAAGAATGTAATCTAAAATTTTGATTCGAACCTCTTCCATAGAACGATCGAGCGTCGTTGATGATGCATCCATTCGATAATTGGCATCGCCGCCAAGGTGAGCACAGTTTGCACTGCCATCTGGACATGTTTCCATGTCTGAAATCGTTTCATCCTGAGCAGCAACAAGAATCCATGCTTGAACAAGAAGCCAAGGCGATGCAAGAATGAGCGTGAGCATGATTGCTTTACTCAGTGTAGGATGCATAGAAAACCCCGATTATGGCTCTCCATTCTGCTTCCATCCTCTTAATGCGTAGTATTTCTCCATACAGGCATTTTCATCGTCATCGTTGACGAATGAAACCATTCCTGCAGCGATTCCAGCAGGGATTGGCTCTTTTCGAAGGCGCCACGAAAGGAGGTCTTCTTGCTTGGCATCAACACCAAGTCGATTCCAGTGTTCAACGTTCCACTTTCGTGCAAGGTCCCATTGTTGGCTCGCTCGTTGCATCAAATCATCCCAAGATGCATCGTCTCCAGTAATTGCATTCCAAGCATCGAGCATGACTTCGTTTGGCGTAGCTCCTTTGGCAAAGGCACACAAGATCATTGAATCACGAATCACAATACTGTTTTGACTTTCAATCAACTCTTCCATAAGGTCGATAGCCGATGCATTTGGCAAGCCTGTTGGTTCCTTGTAGCCTGCCCGCATGTGGGAAGCGCCGACGTTTGCAGTCATGTAGGCCATAGCATTGCCTCGCTTTCCACGAGGATCCCAAGCAGGAAGGTCAAGTCCTTTACAATGTGCTGAAAGCCGAGTTGCAGGATGACCTGTCACCTCTTCGACATGTTTTGCAAAGGCTACCGCACCTCCAGTGAGTACGGAAAATAAGTTGTTCGTGCCAGGCTCAGAAGTAGCAAGCACAGAGAGCGCAAGTGGAGGCAATTCTGGTATTCCAAATTGCCACGGAACCACATCACCTTGTTTGTATCG
>CENG01009345.1_pt1 | contig 20881 bp, 12 predicted proteins | sample 530131 | NCBI WGS metagenome assembly CENG01 (sample SAMEA2591057, study PRJEB7988) | marine metagenome | biome: marine biome (ENVO:00000447); feature: surface water (ENVO:00002042) layer; material: saline water (ENVO:00002010), including plankton (ENVO:xxxxxxxx) | depth 5 m
CGGACCAAACGGGCTTGCCCAACCGCAACATTTGGCGGTAGTTGCTGGATAAGTTGATGCAAGACTTCAGTCGTGCATCCTCCTTCAAGTGAATCGGTATCATCCAAACCTAGCCAGCCCAATTTACCACCTCATAGGGTCATAAAAGTCGCCCTTGTCCTCATCATTGAGAACACGTTCAATGACCTGTGGTAATCCAAGTTGTTCAGTCACTTCGAAGGTTCGTGCACCGACAGCCCAACCCGCACCCATGTCTGATTTGCGGTCACCAATCATGACATCTAAATGATGCCATGGTTCAGGTTTTATTCCTGCCCAATCGATTTTGCCGTTGACTTTGTTCTCGTCTCTAAGGATATTGTTCCCCTTAACGAGCATACCTGGCCAGGGTTTTCTGCATCCACAGCGGTCACGGTTTCGGTGAGGGCACGCGATGATCAAGTCTACAATAGCATTCTCGTTTTCGGAGAGAAGTTGCTCTCGAAGAGCCACATGAATCATGCGTAAGCGTTCCTCAGACCATAATTTTCTCATGATTGGTGATTGATTTGTGACAACACAAATGGTGTACCCTTTTGCTCGTAGTCGTGCAATGGCATGACCACTTCCTAGAATGATCTTCAATTCATGTGGATGATTGACGTAGCCATTCCGTCCGTAGTTGAGCACACCATCTCGATCAATGAATGCGATTGGACCGGAAGCCGAACCACCTCCATCCACAATAGGCCCATCCATGCACCTTCCAGAATGAACGAGTTGTTGGTCTTAGTGGGCAAACGTTTCTATGAGGTCGGCTTCTAGCAGAGGCATGTTCCTTTCCAAAGAGGTCGCTACAATCTGTGGCGCCTTTGGAATGATTCTCCTTGCAATATCTTGGCATAAACGCCACAATCAGGGCGTATCAAGGATGGCGCAGAGCGGATGGATTCTTGTTGGAATCTACTTTTTTAACGACTCGTTATATTATTTCGAACTCGAAGATCTCGTATTGACCATTATGACAGCCTTGGCTCTTCCAATAGCAGTAGCATTGGTCATTGCAGAGTCCCGTTCCCTAACCGCACGAGATAGAGCCGCATTGAATTGGGCTCGAGGTTGTGTTGCATACGCAGGAGGGCCCTACCTTCTTGTGGCGCACATCCCATGGTTATCTGTTCTTGCCATTTGGTTTGTAGCTTCTCAAGTTGCTATTTTCCTATCGTTTACTGGAACTGTTGACATCAAACTCGGTGAAACCTATGTCAACACTGACGAAGGTCGATTCCTGTGGGATGATTGGGATGGAAACAAGTGGTTCATGACCGACGGATTTGCAGAACACCCTTTCCAAACGGAATTGGTTTTAGCAGACGGTGGATTTATTGGAATTAATTTCGTATTAGCTTGTACGGCCCTTCAATCAATGATTGTATTCATTGGAGCAATTTCAGTTCTTGATGTTGATCGAAAACGCCGAATTCGGGCCCTTCTCTTCACAGTCCCAATCATTCACATTTTGAATCTGTTTCGAAACGCAGGTCTCGTATGGATGCATCTTTCCTATGAAGGCTGGGAGTACCTCGGTCTAAGCATGTTTGAGTTTGGACACTCCTACGCCTCACGCGTCGTCTCATTGTTCGCAATGTTTGTGATGGCTATAGCAATGTTTGAGTTGTTACCTGAACTTCATCGCCATATTCTTAGATTGATGGACGCAGCAGGGTTACGCAAGAAAAAACGAACCATCAATCCTTGATCCATGGAGTATCTGGTTGATCACGATACCACAACTTACCGCTGTTTGCAGGGAACTCAATATGTTCTCGACCTTTGGAATCCATCATTCCCATTAGACTAGTAGATGGTTGTTCAATAACTGGTTCTTCGGCACTTGATTGTCCGAAGTCATAAATCGGGAGATCAGAATTCTGGTATGACGGTGGTTCTTGACTGGATGATTCCAAATCCGGAGCGTTTGGCAATGTGGTTGGCACTGTGTAGTCGTTATTCATTTGCAACATTTGTTCAGCAAAAGCATCCGCCTTGTTCCATTCCTCCTCCATATGTTGTTGGTTTCCACCACTACCGCTTCGTAGGAACAGAACCATTAGTCCAATCAAAACGATGAGAAGTGCTCCTCCAGCACCATACACAATATCGTTCGCAACGCTTGGGGCGAAGTCGGCGTTGTCACCAATTCCGTCTCCATCTACATCCTTCTGTTCATCAGGGTCGTCTGGGAACTGATCATCAATATCTGGGACCCCATCACCATCACGATCGAATGGATTGTATGTTGTATCACAACTTTCAGCAGCTTTTTCAATTTCGAATGAAGTAATGAAACCATCATCATTTGAGTCGATTTCTTCAATTGAATACTCGTTCTTGAACGGTAATGTTTCAAAGAATTCAACAGCAGTCTTTACTGGAAGTTGTTCTTCGAACATGAGCAATTCATTTTCACAATTGCACAAATAAGCAACGACTTCATTGAATTCAATCAACCCATCTTGGCTTTGGTCTATGTCATTGAACTCAATGTCTCCAGGAGTTGATCGTCTGAATTCATCAGCGTTCATGAACCCGTCACCGTTAATGTCTGAATCTTTGAAGAATTCTTCAAGATCTTCATCGCAAGCAACAATGTCTTCAGGTTCTGGCTCAGGCTCAGGTGTTGGCCCGGGTCGAGTAACCTCTTTCCAATAGGCTACAATTGATACGTCTGAAAAGTCATCTTGAGCAATCAGAGTGATATCAAAACGACCAGCTGCGGGGGAATAAACATACAATTCTTGGGATGTTCCTTCGCCATAGGATTGGAATTGTTCCCCGAAGATATCCTCTTCATAGAGGCCTTCCTCAAAGAAATCCATGTCACCAAAGCCAAAGAAATCCTCGTAATCAACCTCTCCGTCTCCTGTAATGATGAGTGAACCCTCACCACCAAAGGTTGTGATAATGAGTTCATCAGAACGGGTGGCTAAGTCGACATAAAAGTACAATTCTTCGCCAGCAGGAGCGCTCAATCCGGAAATTTCTTCATCGTTAAACAATTCAATCGGTGTTCCATCATATTCCCAAACATAGAGGTCTTCGAATGAAGCAGTAATGGATACGCCGCTAAAAATACTCATTGAGTCAAGAAGGATATACCAATAACCAGGTGTTGGATTGTTGAACCCAACCTTATCTCCTGCTCCAGGCGAACCGGAGTAGTGATCTGCTTCACTTGCGGTAGGTGTATTTTCGTAGCGCAAGTGGAGGGTTGCTTCACCAAATCCTCCATCGAGGTCGACTTCTAGGCGCTCAGTTCCAGAAGGAACATTGATGAAAAAGTATTGATCTAAGCCCTCGTATCCGCTCATTGGTCCGTAAGGTATCCCTGCCTGAAGTTCTATCGCAGTTGAAGGGTCTGCATTGGCAGGTGCATAGGTAAAATCTGCAACAATGGTGAAATCATCAGCTTTGCGATACGTGTATGCTGTGATGTAATAGATGCCGGGCTCTACATCAAACAGATTAACTTCTTCGGCGTTACCGCTGTTGGTTGAATACATGATGTTGCTTTGCATACCCATGCTTTCTTCTTCAAAGAAGATGTCTTCGTAGGGCTCATAGTAGTAATAATTTGGATCAACAGGTCCTCCAGAAGAGATGACGAGGTCTACGTTACCCTTTCCACCATAGGTTTCTACTTTTAGTTCTGTCAATGAATCGGTGACATTGACGTAATAATACTCTAGAGTTGCCTCATAATTATCACGATTTCCTTGCAAGGATTGCGAGGTCACAGGAACACCGTTGTACAATTCGGTCATTTCATCAAGACTTGGAGGTGCCTCTGCAACTTCCCAAAAGGCCTGAATTTCAAATTCTTCAATGTCTTCCTTAACATCGATGGAGAACCAAATGATATCAGCTTCAGGCCATGTCCATGAATTCCATACAGAGCCGTAGTAACCGCTCAATTCCTCGTCATAATCCCACGGTGCTGGAATTCTATCGTAACCCACGTATGCATCGAAGAAAGGACTTCCTCCAAAACCATAATCCCATCCATCGTCGTAATAATTCTCTGACCATCCCCAGATGTAAATATCCGCCATGACTGTGTACTCGTCGATGTCAGCATAGAATAGAAGTGTGTCGCCTTGTTGAACGTCTTCAAGTATAACGCTTTCATCATTGAGTAATTCAACTGCCTGGGCTACGATAGACCCATCGGGCATCACCCAATCTGCTCCAATAATTGATCCTACTCGATCTGGGTTATCAATTTGGATAAGATCCCCTGTATCGCCACCTTCACCTTCAGAAAAGGCCCAATGGCTCTTTGGTATCCATGCATCATTGCCTACATGATGGCCAATGGTTACGTCGTCAATAATGCCTTCAAAGTAGTAACAATCGCATCCAGCACCCATACGAGCAATGTATAGTTCATCGCATGAATCGCCTGAGGTGAAACAATCGTTGGAGCCAAAGTCACCTACTGGTATCTGAGCGTCTTCAGCAGATATATTTCCTGCTGGAATTCCGTCAATTGTGAATTCTCCTCCAACACCTTCAATGACGGACAGCCCAATGGTATGCCATGTGCCCTCGGTGATGCTCGTGTTTGAGAGAGGATGCTTTGAGAGACTGTACTCTGAAGCATAACCGATGTATCCGTCGGAGAGATACATGCCCCATCCATAATCACCTTTCATCGTAATAAATCGTATGCCGTCAAGATTGTTCGCTTTGATGGTGGCCTCAATGCTGAGCGAACCGTTTGTTGAAAGTCCATCATCATGGTCGACAACGATGTGGTCGCCATACCCATCAAAACGTAGGGAGAAGTCTGCACCAGGGCCTACTTCAACGACTCCGTATACAGGGAAGTATTCTGGATTGTTTTCAAGATCATTCCATGTTTGGGGCATAATGTTGCCCATATTGGTTGATGCGATGTGAACATAATCGGAGTCGCCTCCACCAGTTGGTTGCTCAATACCCCAATTTCGGTACAAAAACGGTGTGCCATCATGCCATCGATAGAGACCTTCGTCTTGAACATCGTTGAGACCAATCCAAAGGTGACGGCTTTGGTTATCAAAATTTGCAAAGGTATCGAATACCCATGTGTTTTCATCTTCATCGTCGATGGTTGTCAAGTACCCATCAAGAGAACGTGCCTTGAACGCAGCATCTTCCCATGATGATGCACTCAACAGATGATATGTCTTGTTGTTTGAAGGATTTACCTCGGTATGTAATATGGAAATTTCTTCAGCAGGATTAGCATGTACTGGTGCTGCAATTGAAAGGAGTGTTGATGCAAGCATCATTAAGATGAGGCCCGGTGCAATGATGCGCTTATGCGACTGCATGTTGGATTACAACCGGTGGTGCTTGATAATACCATTGCCTACTCTTTCCATAGTGCTATGGTGAAAGTGGCGGTTCATCAATGGCTTGGTACGTTGATTTCACAACTCATTGCATTTTTTTCCCACCAATGCGGAGTTCTGTCTTCAAAGGCATCTGGTGCTCCCAAGCGAATTCTTTAACGACACGCCAACCTTTCTCACTTCCTTCGTAATCTGTGACGTCAATGGTTTTGTTTCTTGTATTGGCTTTGAACGCAGCAACAGGTTCAGCATTTTTAAACACAAGATACGCACTACCGAAGCCAAATTTTTCTTTTAGAACGTCACCAAAATATGGGGCGATTGGATCGGTAGGTGGGAGGACAAAGTCACGTATCGGATTGATTGATTTTGCGGATTCAAGCAACTCTTTTCGACCCCAGCAGACTTCATGCAGGTTTTCGATGAGGAATCCTTTGACAAGGGTTCCATCGTCTTCAAATTCATTGAGGACAGCTTTCAATTCTTCAGGTTTGAAAGGAGTCCCAGAAAGACGGAGTAATTGCTTGATGGTAATAACCGGATAATCGCTCACAAGATTTCTCAAGTATTCTTTGCGAAGATGAACTGGATCGGCGTTTGTGCGTGGGTGGACTGCTCTGAATCCTCCTCTAAAATCTTCGACAATGTGTCCAGTTCGGATCAATGGTTGTACAAGTTTCCTGAATTCTGATTGCGTTAGTGCGTGACGTTCTTTGAAGATGTTAGGATCGGTTTGCATACTGAAGAAATCGATGATATCGACCAGATCATCTTCGGGTGGAATTCCCCGAATTGTCAATAAATTCTCAAAATACTCATATGGAGCCCAAACCTGATGCCCACGCATGTTCACTCCCTTGTGAAGTCGATTTGCACTCGCCATTGATTTCAAATTGGTTCGGAACAATTCACAGCGTCCGCGCAGGGCGAAATCATCACGAATTTCCTTGATTTTACGCAATGCGAGAGTTTCATTTTCATGTCGTGTTTCTTGATGGAGATGATGTTGATGGAACAAGGCCCGCTCCGCAATTTCTCTTGGTTGAGGATCGACAACGCCACCTCGAATCATACGTTCCCCAACTTGCTTGAAACCAATTCGTTCCAATCCTGCACGCAAAGGCTGGCTCAACTCGGAAATCGGTTCACTGTTGACATTGGTCAAAACGGCGACATCCACCAGTTGATCCGCATGGTTCTCTAGAAGAATTAAGAATGCATCACAGAACTCTTCAAAGTATGCAGTTGGAACATGCATGTCCTTAATTTCTAAGTAATCATTGACCCTAAACATGAGTACTTTTCCGACTGGATCAACACCTTTGAACACAGGTAGATACCAACCCCGATCGAGGGCAGATCGAACTTCCCAAATAAATCGAGAAACGTACGGATCGGATTGGGTGAGAATACGAATACTTCGATCCTCTCTTCGAGGAACTCGTAACAATTCCACTTCAGCAGGCGTACAGTAAAAGTCCTCAGTGTCTGGAACAAGTGCTGTGACTTTGGAAATCCTACCACTTGTCTCTAAATTGTGAAGGGCTACGAGTAAATCCTCGTAATTTCTTGAAACATAAAATCGCAATGTACTTGCTTTAACGGGTCCCATTCTTCTGACTACTTCCTCAACTGCATCTTCAAAATCCATTGGCTTGTAAACGCCGTGTACTCTGTGGAACAATGATAATCGTCGTCTCCTCCCAATGACTTCTTCAAATTGTTTCACAAACAACATTTGCCGGTCCAGATTGGAAACTGCATTTTTGACATCGCGCTCCATTTGTCGATGTTCTTCTCCTTTCGGGAAATCTTGGACCAATTCTTGCCGAGTGATATTTTCATCTGGATGAAGTTTTGATAAGACCTCTTCTTCCATCGCACCAATCCACGGTTCTGGTTTGAGACCAAGCAACATTGGAATGTTATTCTTGGTCGTGTAACCCATACGATTGTGCAACAAACGTCCACTGACGACATCGGAATCGAGTTGCAAATCCTTCCAATCTTTGAATCTGAAATCTTTGATTCTGTACAACAATTCTTGTTGTTTTTGTACCAATACATGTTCATTGAAGGCATCAAAGACATCTTCGTATATTTTGAAAGATTTATCCAAGACAAGATTTTGAATCCAACGATATTCAACAACCTCTTCTTCTCCACCTGTGATTCGGTGTTCATCGACTTTGAGAATCAATTCAGCATCATCGGTTTGTGTAAAGAATCCTACACTAATCACGTTACGGGTCTCAAGTTCATGGACAATTCGATCAACTGATTTTTCAGAGAATGGAAGCCTTTCATGGAGAATTTCAGTGGTTTTAGGACCTTCAGAACCAAGGAGTTCGAGTACTTTGACACGAAGTGCTTCGTGAGGGTCTCCAACTGGAATTGTTTTCCATTTGGTAGGGGTTGTCCCTTCGAATTCACTGGCGATTTCAAAGGTCATGTCTTTTGTATTGTAATCCCTAAGGTCAACAATAGAAGTTGAATCTGTTTTGGATAAACATGCCAACGTTCCGTGTATTTCTGCCATAAACGGATTGAACCACTTCCCATCAATTTCTGGAACACCTGTGCCATCAATTTTCGTGATTTTCCCTCGGTTGCACAGTTCTTCGACCCATGATCGAATAACTTCCAATTCAATACCATCGAGTTTATCCCGATAGAGGGGATTGTTGAATTCCCGATCAAGACCTCCGCCATGTTGCATTAACTCATACAGAGATTCAGGTGAATGAGGTACAGGGGCTTTGTCGCTGTAGTACTTGTCAAGTTGCTCAGAGGTCATCTCTGTAGCAAGACTGCGAGTCCCCATCAATCGACGGAGGACTTCTGGATCGATATCTTTGACAAGGAATGCCCGAGTCTTCATCGACATTAAATCTTCAAACGCAGACATGTACAAACTCATTCCAAGACGGGATGGAATGGTTACTTTTGTGTGGACGATACGTGCATCTCCTTCGATACAGGACTCCAAGAATTGATTCAATCCAAAGACATCAATATCGCCAAAGAGAACTTCATTTTTGGCTTCCCTCATCAAGAGTGAGCCTTCCATGGTTCGATGTCGTGTGAGGAGAGCTTCGGCTTTTTGTTGGAATTGCTGTGGGCTGATTTCTTCTGCTCCAACCCGCTTGGGAATGATCATTGAACGGCCAGCGACCTCTCTAAACCTCTTTGCAAAAATTTGGGTGTTGATGATGTAACGCTCAATGACCTCGATGTGATTATTCGATCGGAAGGCTTCATACAATTGCCCTGGGTCCACATCTTGCGCAGTCCGAATCAGCAGTCCATTTTCATCAAAGGAGAGTTCGATGACACTGATGCCGTTGGATTCAGCAATACCAGCCATAAAGTAACCGAGAGCGGTGTTAAATGCCCGTCCTCGACATGTTGTAATCAGATAGGCAGGATGCCCAGTCCCAATGATTTGTTCGATTAGAATCCGATTGGGTTCTGGAACTTGAAAGGTATCGATTGTGTGTTCTTCCAAATGTCGAGCAATCGCATTCGAAACAGCATTCGAGAGGCCATATGCTTCTCGTAAAACGAGACGTGGATCTTGTTCACGTCGTAATGAAATCATACAATGACGTATCAAAGAAAGCAAGGAAGCAGATAATTCCCTACTTCTTGACCGAGCTTCACCTGACCAAGACGGAACTGTTGGTCGATATCCAGTAACGCTGGATACATTGACACGAGTGCCCTGAATGTTTGTAACGCGATATGTGGAACCGCCAAGAAGAATAACATCTCCTCCTCGAAGATTGGAAACAAAGGATCCAGATAATTGTCCAAGAATCGAACCTTCGGCATTGAATACCAGATAGGAATTATCTGGAGCAATGGTTCCAATGTTGGTGTAATAAATCATCCGAGAGTATCCTCTCTTACCGTATGTATTGTCTTCCCAATCAATCCAAACTCTTCGCTCTTCTTCCAGCATGTCAAGAACTTCAATGAAATCATCGTACTCAAAATTTCTATAGTTCCAGGCACTTGATACGATTTCAAATGCTTCATCGATGTCGATTTCATTGATAATGACAAGTCCGATCAGGAATTGAGCAACAACGTCAAGACAATTTTCTGGGAAATCAAGTCGGTCCATGTCCCCCGATTGAATTGCAGCTTGTAGAGCAGCCAACTCAATCAAATCGTCGACACTCGATGGCAAGAATCGAGCACGAGGGATACCTCCAACATGGTGGCCTGCTCGACCTATTCGTTGCAATGCAGTAGCGATATCACCGGGGGAGCCGAGTTGAATGACCATGTCGACGGTTCCGATATCAATACCCATTTCGAGTGAGGAGGAGGTGACTACTGCCCTCAAATGTCCTTTTTTGAGTTGCTGTTCAACGTTAAGTCGAATCTTTTTATCCATCGATCCGTGATGGCCTGCCACAAGTTCGCCTAGTCCAAATTCAGGGCGACGGAGTCTCTGAACCAATGTTTCAGTCATTTTACGAGTATTCGCAAACACCAGCGTTGTCGTATGTGCTGAAATTAAATCAGCAATAATGCTAATGTTTTCATCAAGAATTTTTAGTACAGGTAAATCGCTGAATTTTTGATGTGGAAGAAGAATATCAAGGTCGAGCTCTCGTGACCCCGATACCTTTGCGATGTGTACCTTTTGGCCATCTCCTCTGGATTCACGATCATCGCTTGCAACCAAATATTCTGCGACCGTTTCGAGTGGCTCCATGGTTGCTGAAATACCGATTCGTTGTACTGGCCTCTCGAGTAACGTATCGAGATATGCTAGCGTAAGGGCGAGATGAACGCCTCTCTTTGTCGGTACGAGTGAATGCAGTTCGTCGATAATCATGTATTCAACATCACTGATAATAGGCTGAAATCGTGGTGATGTGATGGCAATAGCAAGGCTTTCTGGAGTCGTAATAAGAATATGCGGTGGATTGCGTAACATCTTTTGGCGTTCGGATTGAGGAGTGTCACCTGTTCTCAATCCTACACGAATCTCTTGTGCACGATCGGGCAGGAAACGCTCCGATATTTCATTGAGGGGTCCGATGAGATTCTTTTGAATATCATTCGCTAATGCTTTAATTGGTGAAATGTAGACACAATGAATTCGTTTTTCCAATTTACCATCAAGTGCCTTGCGAACCAATTGATCGATAATGGTGAGAAATGCAGTGAGTGTTTTACCTGAACCTGTTGGAGAACATAGCAGAAGATGTCCACCATCCATGATTGTAGGAATTGCAAGTTTTTGAGGCCGTGTAAAATCAGGAAACTTTTCTTTGAACCAATTCCGAACTGGGGCACATAATTTGTCCAATAACACATCCGTTTCGGTTGGATGTTCGAGATATGTTATCTCAGGCATATTTTTTTCACCAATCTCAGTGATGTGGAGGCAAGGTACGACACATATGATTGTTTCGTTTTTTGCCTATGCCCAACCAAGACCTTTCTTCCCCCATCGTTTGATGGATTCTGTTTCTGGATCGCTGTTTGAAATGAGTAATGGCGAGGTTGTTGAGATTGGAGGTAACAGAATTTCATGCAGTGCTTTGGTTGGACAGGAACCTATGCACGAAAGACAACCGACGCATTGTGTAGCAAGAACAACGACTGGTCGCTTCTTGTGCTTCCTATCGGTTGGGTTCTCTGCAAGCGGCAAGAGCGCCTCAAAGGGACAATGTGGGATGCACAGATCACAACCAGTGCAATCGGCCTCAGTGATGGCCACCATGGATTGTCCCATGTCAGCGCCTGGGAACTGGAGTTTTTCAATCCAAGCCTTTCTCCATGAGGTCAAGTTGAAATGCCATCTCCATTAGCGTAGTATGAGGGGATATCTTGTCAAAGGATGATGCACGTCTTGAACGATTGCATGGCATGCTGAGGCAACGAGGAATTCTCCTACCTGCCTTTGATTTGTACGGAGGTGCAAAAGGCTTGTACGATTTTGGTCCCGTTGGGGGTCGATTACGTTCACGTTTGAACCAAGTCTGGCTCGATCATTGGTTATCAATGGGAGATGTTGTTGAGATTTCGTGCCCCACTGTAACGCCATATGAAGTTCTCGAAGCAAGTGGACACGTTGGTGAATTTTCAGATTTCATGACCGTTTGTGGAAACTGTGACGAAGCTAGCCGTGCAGATACACTCCTCGAAGAATTTCACCCGAATCCAGATGCTCTAAGCAAATCAGAATTGCAGGATTTGCTCATACAAGTGAATCCCGAATGTCCTTCATGCTCGGCACAAGAATGGAGTGAAGTTGTTGCTCAAAATTTGATGTTCTCGACAACAATCGGTGCAGGCACTTCTGGAAGAGATGGTTTCATGCGCCCTGAAACCGCTCAAGGTATGTTCACATCGTTTCCCTCTCTCTATCGTCACTTCAGAGAGCGCCTGCCATTTGGTGCTGTTCAAGTTGGGAAAGGTTATCGTAACGAGATATCTCCTCGACAAGGAATGATTCGCCTTCGAGAATTCAATATGGCTGAATTGGAATATTTTATTGATCCCGAACAACCTCTCAACCATGACTTTTCCCAGTGGTCCTCGTTCAACTTGAATCTCGTCGACGGAAATGGCAAGGAACATTCGATTTCACTCGCAAATGCTGTTGAGGAAGGACTCATTCGACATTCCACAGTAGGCTATTTTATGGGTAAGACATACAACTTCCTCGTCGAAGTTGGTATCGATCAGAATCGCCTTCGTTTCCGACAACATGCTTCTGACGAAATGGCACATTATGCATCGGATTGTTGGGATGTTGAAATTGAAGGTTCGTACGGATGGATTGAATGCGTTGGTATCGCACATCGTGGTTGTTATGATTTGGAAGCTCACGAAAAAGCAAGTGGAAAGACTCTTCGAGCCCGTCGAGAGTTTTCCGAACCGCGCCTGATTGAAATCGATGGTTGGACCATTGACGGTGGAACCGCTGGACCTGCTTTCCGAGGTGATGCTGGTCAAGTCAAATCCATTGTTGAGGGTTTTGAAAGTAATATGACCTATCCTGCTGAAGTTACTCTTTCAGATGGTCGTGTTCTTATCGTTGAAGAACAACATGTCAAGCGAGTTCAGAAAACCGTTAAGGAAACCGGTGAGTGGTTTATCCCACACGTTGTTGAACCTGCTTTCGGAATCGATAGGATTCTATGGCATATCCTCGACCATGGATTCAAAGAAACGGAAAAGGGTGGGGAGCCCTATCGAATGCTAACCCTCTCAGAGCACATCGCACCGATTGATGTAGCAATTTTCCCACTCTTCGAAAAGGATGGGATGGGAGAGATAGCCCAAGATATTCATTCCTTGTGTTGTGAAAAATCGGGATTGGTTTCGATGTATGACGCAGGTGGCTCTATTGGAAAGCGATACGCAAGGGCTGATGAGATTGGCATCCCTGTTTGTATTACAGTTGATCATCAATCACTTGAAGACCGAACAGTAACGCTTCGAAATAGGAATGACGGTTCACAGACTCGCATACCAATTGATGACTTACCTTTCCTCTGATTGATAGAAACACCTTCATGAACCGTCGGGAATTTGTAGCATCATGAGCGGTGCTTCAGATTGGACTGAACGTCATCGTCCTATCTCTGAACACCAACTGGAAGGTAACGAGGTTCAACGACGTAAGATTCGTGAATGGCTCGACGGTTGGGTCAATGGTCAACCAAAAAAGAAAGGGATACTTCTCGTCGGTCCTCCTGGTGTAGGAAAAACAACAGTTGCTCGAGCAATTGCACAAGATATGGGTTGGACCGTCATTGAATTAAATGCGAGTGATACTCGCAACGCAGTAGCTATTCGTAAGGCTGCCACACAATCATCCACGCATCGGTCCTTGTTTCACGACCCAAATAAGCCTCAACAACGAACCCTAATCCTTCTTGATGAGGTGGATCACATCGGTGGTGGATTACGCCAAATCAGCGAAGATCGAATTCGAAAGGGTATTGAGGACGATGAATCTGCTGTACTTTCTGGAGATTCTGGAGGTAAAGCAGAACTATTACGTTTGCTTGAAGTGACCAAACAACCGGTTATTCTTGCGTGCAATGATATCATGGGACTTTGGGGTCGTTCCTCCTCGACATGGAGGAACACAAAGGACCGGTTCAGTCGGAACCTGATTACAGTAACATTTGAGCGTGTTTCAGACGAAGCACTTCGACGTATCGCACGACGTGTTCTTCGTGAAGAAAACATTGACTATACGAATGAGGCTATCGATGCCCTCGTCGATGGGAATCATGGTGATTTGCGAGCATTGGTACGTGATTTGCAAGTCTTATCCTCTGGAGGAGTGAAGAAACTGGTTCCCGAATTGGTGCGTTCCCATTTGGAAGCAGGAGTCCGAGATATGACTACTGAAGTGTTCCCTGGTATGGAATCTTTGTACAAATCAGAATCTGCAACAGATGCCGTTTCAATAGGTAGGAGTATCGACAAACAACCTTCCGATCTCATGAACTGGGTTCATTGGAACAATGCATCATTGTATGCCGATACAGCGATGCGTCGTGGGTCAAATGCACTGGTCCTTGCAGACCGTTCGGTTGAAAGTCGCTATCGTGATTTAGCACATCATTCATCATACTGGACGTTACACCTCTCTTCGTTATCTGCAAGTGTTGCAAATCATGTGAAACTTCCCAATCGAATCTACCCGAGTTATCCTAACTACTTGAGGCGCTCAGGCTCTTGGGCTCGGCCTGCAATCATCAACCATCTCGCAGATCTTTCCAAAACAAGTAGGTCGACTGTGCGTCGTGAGTTTATGCCTTTGCTGAGTGCTCTTCATCAAGAAAATCCCGTTTTTGGGGATCCCAATCGATTTGAGATTTCCCTTGCCCTAGGTTTGAGTGCCGAAGAGCATGCAGCGCTCTGCAATTTGCCATTGTCCAGAAAATCAACAAAGGCTTTGATTCAGGAGTTTGAAAAAGCAGAAGAGGAATGGAAAGATCCCGTAATAGATTCAGTGCTTGAAGAATTTCACGAAATACCCAAACCTGAGCCTGAAGTCAAGGAAGAACCAAGTCATGATTCAGCTCAAAGGACCTTGTTCTGAATCCTCATGAGGTTCTCGAGATATCATTCTTTTTAATCGAGTTAAAGCACTGCGTGGTGCCTGATCTTTGGACTCTGATCGCCACGTATGTGGGTGCAAGAGAATGACTGCAGTTAACAATTCCAAACGGCCGAACCACATGAGAATTGATGTGAGCAACAATGCACCTGAATTGAGACCCGCCCATGTTTCTGATGGTCCATAATTTCCAATTGTTGGCCCCGTATTGCCAAGACTGGATGCTACGAGTGCCAAAATTGATTCAAAATCCTCTCCCGGTACGATGAATGCCAAGAGAATTGATGAAATTGCGAACAAACCTATCCAAACGAAGAGCATCCCGATAATAAGACCAAGTTGTTGATTTCCGACCACTTCTCCGTTCATCCGAATTGTTTGTACTTTTCGAGGCTGTGCAATTCGGACCAGTTCACGCATTGCGACTTTGAATGCCAAGTTAATTCGTAATAGTTTCAATCCACCACTTGTACTTCCTGCGGAGGCTCCAACAATCATCAAAACGAACAAGAAAAGATGGGTTACCACTGGCCATTGCATATAGTCAGTAGAAGTGTATCCAGTGGACGTACCCAACGAAACAACATGGAATAAGGAATCAATGAACGAATCCATCGTTGTGTAATCACGTGTTGCAAGCAATGCAATGGTGATGAAGAGAAATGTTGTCAATATGTATACAACATAATTCTTGAATTCTTCATCTTGAGTCGCTTTACGAAATTGTCCTTCTCGAATAAACCAAAGCAAGGTAAAATTGATCCCACCAATAAACATGAACAAGATAATGATCAATTCCACAGTATACGATTCGAAATGACCTATACTTGCATCATAGGTCGAAAACCCACCCGTTGGCATTGTTGTCAATGCATGGTTAATCGAATCAAACCAATCCATGCCCCCGATGCTCATCAATAAACCAAATTCAAGGAGAGTCAAGGCAAGATAGAGCCCCCATAATGCAAGGGCTGTCTCTTGCAGTTTAGGTTTCAATCGTGAAAGCGATGGGCCAGTAAGTTCGGCACGGGCCAATGCCATCCCACCACCAATAACTCGTGATAGAATCATCATTCCAAGCATGATAATTCCCATTCCACCAAACCATTGTGTTAGTGATCTCCAGAACAACAATCCTCTTGCTTGTGAGTTAATGCAATCCATTCCAGGAGAACAGTTAGGGCTCATAGAGGTCGAGATAACCGTGGCCCCAGTCGTTGAGAATCCTGACATCGACTCAAACCAAGCGTTGACAGCACCACGGGCAATATCTGCGAAATCAGAACCTTCGGTAAAAGGGCCATGGAACATCCCACCTAGCCAATAAGGAAGTGCTCCGATAAATACAGCAAGTGGCCAGACCAGAGCGACTGCTGCAAAGGCTTCTCGATCACGAAGACGCATGTGTGTGTTTCGCTTCGTTCCAAAACGTAGCATCATTGCACCAATAAAGAGGGATAGTCCAGCTGGTATCGAAAAGGCTCGAAGCGCAAGTTCCCAGTCGTCCATATATCCAGTTGCTACCACACACAGCAGGAGCGGAATGGTCAGAGCGACAAGCGTCCACCCAAGGATGAGATTGAGAACATCAAAACGCATGATTACACCTTGAATCGTTTCTCAAGATCAGCGACTCTATCCGGTCTACAGAAGAGAATGAGTCGATCGCCTTCGACAATTGTCTTCTCACGCGCAGGTCGTAGGGTTTCCCAAAAACCGGTCGTGTTTCTTCGTTGGATAAATGCAATACGTGACCATTCCGGTAGACCAGAGTTGCGGATTTTCTTTCCAGCAAATTTTGAATCCTTTGACACAGTTTGGCTTATTCCAACAACGTCAGGGATGTTTGAAAGAATTGCATATGCACCTGATGCTTTAGTGTGAATATGGGCAAGAATATTGTCGACAGCAACTCTTTTGATATCAACAGCAAATGTAATTCCCATTCGCTGAGTGACAGTAACAAGATCAGAATCCTTGAGAATCAATCCCGTCCGAGTAACACCCATATCGTTGGCTAAAAGAGCAGCAGCTATGGAAATATGATCATCCTCAAGTGCAGCAATTGCAATATGATGTTCTTTGATTCCGATTTCCGTTAAGATATTCCGATCCAAAAAGTCGCCATGAATGACATCCAAATTTGCATGTGCCCCAATGCCTGAACCCGATAATTCGTTTGCAATATTCAGATTCCTTTCTATGACCGTCACGTATGCTCCATTTCTCAACCAGTTTTCTGCAATCCGCTTTCCGACATCCGTGGCTCCGATGATGGCAACTCGTGGTTGTGCGGGGAAATCAATGGACTCATGTCCAAATGCAGTCAAAATACGGCTAAACGAACCCAATCCACTGGTGGCTACAGCGATGCGGTCTTTCGGCATTAAGGTGAAATCTTTGTTTGGAACAGTACTTGGTTCACCATCTCGCTTAACGCCCACAATAAGAGGCAAGCCCCCCTCAATACCAAGACTTGCTTCTGCAAGTGTTTGATAAATCACTTGTTCGGCTTCTTTTGTGACGTTTAATTCAATGATGAAGGCTTCGTGTCCAAATGGAATAACTTCCTCAATGGCAGATGATCGCAATCCCGTAGCTAATCGCTGGATAGCACCGTCGACAGGGTCAATAGCATAATCGACAGCAGCCCATCGTGAAAGATGTCCTTGTTGATGTTCTTCGACATAATTTCTGTCACGGAATCTTCCGATTGAAAGTAAGTTGTGTTGAATAGATGACCCATTTTTGCGTTTAAATTCATCTTCAGCGAGTGCACAAGCAATCAAATTTCGATCATCTGAATCCGTCACTGCAACAAACACCGATGCATCGCCAATACCGGCTTCTTGTAGCGAACTGCGAGACGTAATGTCTCCGTGAATTACCAATGCGTCGAGCGATTGAGCATTCTTAACTGCTCGGGAATCACTGTCAATCAATACGACATCCATTGTCTCAGCACGCATTGCCCGAGCAAGTTCTGAACCCACTCGTCCAGCGCCACCAATAATTACACGCATTTTTCATCACCTCAACTGTAGACTGGGAACTTACCGCCCCCGTAACTTACGGGCCCTTCTAAGGCAAAGATACGATCACGTTCAATTCTGTCAAAATCTCCATCCTGGTCCGAATACAAAAGCGGTCTGTAATAGGCATTAATGTAGGTGCCATCACGATTTGGATCCGGTTGTTCAATCCAGTCGATGAGTGCGGACGCTGTATGAAGTAGCCACTTGTTGTTGGTAACATCGACCGAGGCTTCAATGTAACAACTGTTGATATCAATGCTGTTTTCATTGCACCATTCCGATGACATTGGCAATTGAATGTAGCCCCATGCGTGTGCTTCCCATTTTGTGTAGGACTTGCTTGAAAGAATACCGAAGACATACCACCCCGGAATTCCCTTCGCTCTCAAGAGACTTAGGAATGCATTCGTTTGTTCATCACAATCCCCTTGACCTGCAGCAAGGCAGGACGGGCCACTAAGGGCTGCGGTACCAGCACCCTCTTCGGTGTAATATTCGATATTTTCTCGAATGTAATCAAAAGCGGCTTTCGCAAATGTGAAGGCATTTTGATTTCCATCTGGCAGGTTGGAATCAATGGCAGATACTGCAGCTATGACGTTTGCAGCCGTTGCATCAATTGCATGATCAGGACGATTTTTATTGTACCAACGTAGTGCTGTGAAGTCATCAGTTCGTTCACCGTCTCCTCGATTCTGGAAATCATCAAATGTTCCACTGTTTTCCTCAACAATACCTGATGAAAACCCTGGTATTCGAGCATCGACATCATCGACATCCGACCACCATGTGAATGATTTTGAACTGATGGTTACCAAATACTCAAATGTAATTTTCTGGTTGGGTGAGAGGTTTACCTTGACCTTTACACAAGGCCCTCCTGTACAGAAGTCATTACCGCTTCCAGATGTTCCAGGCCACCAGATTTCGTGACCTCCTGATGTAACGACAGACTCTGCAGCAGATTTTATTGCAGCATTCCCAAGAGGTATATCGACGGATTGACCATCAATTCGCAATTCAATAGCCGTTACGTCTTGTATTTTCTGATTTGGCAGATCTTGACTTCCGTCTGTATACGTATACATCGCATTGCTGTTTTCGAGAGCATAGATGTCAGGAGATATTGGTAATGTTTCAATGAAATACTCATTTGAGTCACCATCCATGTTTTCAAGTGTTATGATGCGATTGAGTGTGTAATCCGCTTCGATATCGTACACCAAATAACCTGAAGTCGGATTCATTATGAATTCTTTCACTTCAGAAATCTTCCCCATTGTCATCTCTCGTGCTTGTGGTGAAAGCATGATAAACGCAACCAATCCGAGCATAATCAGGCTTCGAAACCTGTTCTTTCGACCTTTAAGAATATTTTTTGTTCGTCCCCTATCAGTTTGGACAATTCCTCTTCGCTTTGGTGCCGATGTCATTCTGTAAGCGTTGACATTGTTGTGACGATCCTTTTGGAGATTGATACGGTGTTCCATAATGGAACTGTTTGCTAATACTCTCCCGCACGAGTAACAGATGGTGTCACCATCCAGCGTGGTCGCAGAGCAATACGGGCAAGAACCCATGTCACGTTGGTTTCACAGTCATGGTTTAATGGTTGTGTGAGATGACCGACCAAACCATTGATAGAGGGGGTCTTGGGCCGAGATATCATTCCTCAGACAACCCAGTGTCAATCATAACAGAATCTGGGGCTTGAATGAGCCTTGCAGATGCTTGTTTTTCACGTCGCTTATCGGCTTGCATTCTTCTCCATCTACGTCGACCTTCCTTTGGAACCGAATCCCAAACCCATTTTTCAGCCGAATCCTGAACCAACAACATTGGTGGGATGATGAAAACCCACGCAAGAGGGCTAAACCAAGCAAAATAGAACATGGTTAGCGATGAGGCTCTCCAGAAGGTTGCTCTAAAGATCGCACCCCATCGCTTTCCTCTTAGCATCAAGGTTCCATGATAGGACGTAATCATTGCTTCCACTCTTGGTGCAAAAAAACCAATCAGAAGAATCGTCAACACATCGACAAAACCAACACTATCGGTTTGGACTTTTCTTGTGATCAATACAATGGCCAACATCCCGCCAACTGCGAGGCCAAGTGCCCAGCCACTGGTTGCCTGGGAACCGCCTTTTCGTACTCGTTTTCGACGTAGAAGGAAGTGCATCCCAATTGTAGCAATCAACGGAATGAGAATTAAACGGATAAGATTGAGTTCTGGGGTTCGTTCACCGGTCAATTGAGCTTCATAGTACGGTAGGAAAAGGGAACTATCGGCATAAGAAGCAAAAGCCCCTCCCAACAAAATGCCCCAAAACACTTGATTCCATGCAGTAGGTAAATCATAGAATCCAGAATACTTGGTCATCACACCACGCCATCCCAGCGTCATTCCAACAAGGCCACAAACGGCCGCAATTTGGAATGTGATGAATTCATTGACCACGAGCATTCCTGATGAATCGCCTACATAAGATGGATAGCAAAAATTGGAGGCAATGAGTTCAAACACCTCCTCCCGATGTCCAAACCATGGCGAGATTGTTGTTGTTTGGTGGAAAAGGCGGGGTAGGTAAAACGACTACTTCTGCTTCAACAGCAGTTTGGCTTGCGGATTCCGGTCTCAAGGTTCTGCTTGTCTCAAGTGACCCAGCCCACTCTACTTCTGATTCACTCGGTGTTGATTTATCTTCAGAACCAACTGCGGTTGAAGGCGTCCCTGGTTTGTTTGGTTTAGAACTCAATCCAGAGGCTAAATTGTCGACATTTATGCCAAAACTTGGTGAAAGTCTCTCCGGTATGTCATCCTCACCTTTCTCTGCATTAGGCGGTCTTGGTGGTATGTTTGACCAAGGGGCAAAGGAAGAAATGGCATCAATTAAAGAAGAAGTTGATTCAAGCGAATTGGTGTTGCCCGGGCTTGATGAAGCTATTGCATTTGATGAACTGCTCAAGCACGTAGAAAACCCAACGTGGGACGTTATCGTTTTCGACACTGCCCCTACAGGTCATACACTTCGATTCCTCTCGCTCCCTGAACTTATTGAAGCCTGGTCGGGAAGGTTATTGCGCATGATGCGAGTTTCTGGTGGCATTCGTTCGATGTTGTTCGGACGGAAGCAAAGCGATGCGATGAAAGAAGAGCTTGAACGATTCCGTCGTCGAGTTTTACACGTTCGGCGTGTGCTTAGCGATCCTTCAACAACATCATTCACGTTGGTTACTATTCCTGAACGCATGGGTGTGAATGAAACTGTTCGTGCGAATGCATCTTTGAGTGAATACGAACTTCCTGTGACAGGTTGCTTGGTGAATCGAGTAACTCCAGAACTTGATCATCCCTTC
>CENG01038554.1_pt1 | contig 20724 bp, 31 predicted proteins | sample 530131 | NCBI WGS metagenome assembly CENG01 (sample SAMEA2591057, study PRJEB7988) | marine metagenome | biome: marine biome (ENVO:00000447); feature: surface water (ENVO:00002042) layer; material: saline water (ENVO:00002010), including plankton (ENVO:xxxxxxxx) | depth 5 m
AATAACGTCCCAATCATAAGGAAGTTTACTATAGAAGTCTCTCCATGTAAAGTTCCAGAATCTAACGAGATCCAATTTACAATCATCTTCCATAATGACTGCATAGGGAGAATCGGATGTTTCATACCAATGCTTAATAGCTTTCAAGTGAGATGTAATACATCCAATCTCTCCCGAAGTTACTGCTTCGGGATATCTACCCTGAATAATATCACTCAGATCATCTTCTCTACCATCATAAGCAGAGATCCTTTCTACATTATCCAGTCCCCAGTAATCATATTGCTTCTTCATGTACTCCCATCGCTCTGGTTGTTCATCAAGGTTGATACAATAGATTGGTCCGAAACCCTCTAACTTAAACACGGATTTGTTTCTGTCCATATTTTTTAATCCAATCTTCTAATTTCACAGTGGGAGACCAATCAAAAGTTGTACGCATCTTTTGATTGTTAGCAAGACTTATTCGTGCCTCACCAGGACGAGGAGCAATATTTGTAGTAGGCCAATCAATCATTCTTGCAATTTGATTGATCGAATGGTTGGTTCCTGTACCAATATTATAAACTTGTCCAAATGCTTCGGAGTCTACTTCTTTAGTAGCAGCCATAATGTTTGCACGAACAACATCACTCACATGAGTAAAGTCTCTGCGCTGGTTCCCATCACCAACAATAGTCAATTTCTCACCCGCTGCCTTTTGACGCAAGAAGATACCGATTACGGGGGCATACTGACCCCTTAAAGGTTGCCTCTCACCATAAACATTGAAGTATCTAAAGCACACTGTTTGAAGTCCATACAGTTGCGTATACATCCTGCATAATTTTTCTCCAGCAACCTTGGAAACAGAATAAGGATTCAAGCAATCATCAGGATCCGTCTCAACATTAGGAGACTTGTTCATACCATATCCAGAAGATGTTGAAGAGTAAATTACCCTTTTAACTCCAACTTCTCTAGCAGCCTGCAGAACCGTAGTAGTACCAAGGCAGTTAATGCTAACTGCCTCAATGGGATTCAGAATAGCAGGTTGAATACGTGCTTCAGCGGCAAGATGGAAAACATAATCAACACCATCCATAACCTCTTTCATCAGGTCATAGTCTCTAATATCACCCTTAACATTCCATGCTTTCAGGTTCCAATAAAATTGATCATGAGCATCGGAATATTCATTATCAACGCATGTAACATCATGCCCTTCCATTATGAGAGTATCTACAAGATTCGATCCAATGAATCCCGCCCCTCCAGTTACTAAACTATGCGGCATTTCAAACTCCTACAGGTTTCCAAAAACGTTTGTCGTACTGAACAAATTCAACACTAGGATAAGAACTCAACTTCTGATCAGTTCCATTAGAACTAGTCTGGTAGAAGATTGGATCATCGAAGGCATAAACATTGTAGTATTTCTGCACCTCTGCAAAGCCAATATCTTGATGATATGCTTCCTTGCAATACCAATCAGAAATCTTGGAACACAAGCTTACATACTCTTTGGAGAGATATAAGATTGCATGTGCTCCTAGCATGTTATACACACGCGATATACCAGGAAAGTCTACCACTTCCTCATAGAATACACAAGGTCCTGAATGACCATTCATCCTTCCCCACGATGAGATGCCGAGATAAACTGCATCAGAGTCGTCGGGGATATTTATTACAGGATTTAAGTTCTTAATTAAGCAATCATCCTCAAACACGATGAATGGAGAATCAACTTCCTGTAATGCATTACAATGTGATTGAGAACATGCTGCTAGCCTATCAGGCATCTCTGTAGCAGAGAGACGAATGACGTTTTTGAATCCAAACTCAGCAAGCATGGATTGCATTCTCTCATTTCTTTCAGTATCAGAATCTAGATTGATATAGATTGCTGGGATTTCTCTAAGATCTAAGTTCGCCATGATTTTTCAATAGTGCAATAATTTTTGGATTATCGTTAGGATGTCTACCTAACTCTGGTTCTGGATAACAATACTCGTATGATAGAGGTAGTGTTGGTGGATGATCAATCATATATCTATTCATGTGAGACTCATCATGCCATTGAGCGATGACGTTATTATCAAGATCTATGTTTACTCTAAAAGCAATAGCCTCAGCCATATTCATAAAGACACCCGTCTTTCCACCATTGAACCCTCCCGCATAATAAGACCTTGCTTTCTCCTCAAATGGAACAAAGGCAAGAGACTTAGAGTTTCTATCAAAAGACTTCTGCACATCGGATAAACGAGATTGATAGAAATGATTTGTTCCTACAAGATCGCCAAGAATCTCATCACCAACAATTTGACTGATCGCCATATCTACATCAAAGTAGAAACAATAGTCATGCTCAAGAATAAAATCTTTTTCTTTCATGAAGTAATTATAACGCTTAAGAGTGGGCATTGGCCATGGCTCATGGTCAATCTTATGAACCCTAACGTTGTCCGATACTTCTTCTAATTCATGATCAGTGAACAGGAGACATGTCTTCTCATGACCAGGAAGAAAAAATTCTTCGATGTTATCATAGAGTTCCTGAACAAAATGAATATACTTATTTGTAGCAATAGTTAGGATGCATATTTTCATGCTGCCTTCTCCTCTTCTAATGCTCGCCATGCATCTTGCACATCCTGCTCATACAATTCTTGAACAAAGATGGTATTGATGTGATCTTTATAGATCTCCACATACCCAGCGGCATGAATCTTTTCTCTAAGTGTCCTATGCACTGCTACATGATCTGGATATTTCTGGAATGATTCATGCTCGTCTTCGAGTTCGACAATCATCATCTTCGGGAGCCATTCACCAAGATCGAATCCCTCGAACACATCCGCTTCCCTTCCTTCAACATCTACAGTCAAGAGATCAATCTGACCTGGTTCAATATCAAAGTAATCAAGAAGACTATCAAGAGTTACTTGCTCAATTTCTCCTCGTTTTGAGAATGGAATGTGCTGAGCCCAATCAATCTCAGAGTATCGCTTAACCTGTTCAGGATCAGATGTAGTGAGAGGACCACCAACATATAGATCAATGACTTTATCTACTGACCCCACAGCACACTGAACAACTGCGATCTCTTCATTCTTTTCATGACGACGTAGGCAAGCATCATAATGCTCCTCTACAGGTTCCACATAGATACCACCCCAACCGTGGTCAGCAAGACAGGAGGTGTTTGAAAAGGATTCACCATCAAATGCACCAACCTCAACAAAGAATCCCTCAGAAGGGAATCCAAAATATTTTGTTAAGATTTCATCCAGTCCCTGCACCTGGCATGTTTGCGATACATTGTAATTAGCCATTTCATTTCTCCTTGATATAGAAAGCGTCTCCCCAAGTTGTTCCAGACAAATCAGTCTCTACTCTGGAGAATCCGTATGTTGATAAGAATTTATCTAGTTCATCAACGTGAGGTGCATTTGCATAAACCTCAGCAATATTGATCTCAGTATAAACATAATCAATGCTATTTAACAAGTTCTCCGCACCCTTCAAAACTTCAAGTTCATATCCCTGAACGTCGATATTCATGAAGTTATAATCTGCAGGATCAATATCACACTCATCAAGACGAACCATTTTAACTCTTTCTTTTCCAGGGAACTTAATACCTGGGTACTGCTCAAGAACAATCTTAGGTCTCAAAACAGAACTACACATTCCATCATGATCACTGACGAACATCTCAACATCGCAGTCTTGATTTCCAAGAGCATATGGCCAGAGTTGAATGTTTGCTTGATCTGCATACTCAGCAAGTTGACCGTGTAGAATATCTACAGTTCTAGAAATAGGTTCAAAGAAACAAAGGTTCTTAATCCCAAGGTCAATGTAATCCTTTACTTCTTCACCAAAGTGAGCACCAATATGAAGAGCTCCTACAATCTTCATGTCGTACTTTTTGACTAGTCCATCTAATGTAATTAACATAATATCTCCAGCAGTTGTTTTACAGATTGTTCATAAGAAAGATTTTCTTCCACATATTTACGAGGATTGTAGATATCTATTCTACCATAGAATCTATCAAATGCCTCCTCCATAAGAATATGATCAAGAGAAGGATCGGAAGATCTAAACACTTCACCACATTCATTAGACCAATATGGAATAGAAGTTGCAGGTACAGAATACTTAGGACCCATATCATTCCATTCCGATACATCCCAAGAGAAGATAGGGATGTTGTGAGACATGATTTCCTGAACAGCAATACCTTGACTCTCTGTACCGTTCAGTAAGAAACAGAACTTCGCTCTACTACACATAAGTGCAAGTTCTTCTTGATTGTAATTACCGTATACAAGTGTCCTGTAAGACATTTTCTTTTTCTGAAGTAACTCAGAGACAGCATTGAATTCCTGTACTGATCTACGCTTAGAATAAATCAAACAATCAAACTGATGAACATCATCATCTCTTTTGATTTCTGGAAGTGGTATACCTACAGGCCATGTCTCTACTCTATCAAATCCAAACTTATCTATAGCAAGATCTTTTGTCCACTGAGAAGGAACAATAATAGATTTATATCTTTCAGGATGTTGTTGAAGTTCTTTTACATGTTCATCAAAAAACCATATCTGAGGACCGATAACACAGTTCTCAAGGGTCAGATTTGAATGCTTGATATAACCATTTCTATCATATTGAACGATAAAATTGTGGTCATACTTTTCCTCGTTCACTGCATAGGGAATCTTCTGATCTTCTAAACTATCTAAAAGATTTCTAACGACCGCACGAGGTCCAGTCATCCTATTGGTTCCCATCCAATAAGACTCTTCATAGAACAAATTAATCATAGACTCTCTAAAACACTTTTGATCATATAATTTAACCCCTGCTCTCGTTCTCTGGGGGTCATTTCTTCACCACTACTTAGGTGATCAGAGACAGTGTTCACAGACAAAGCTCTCTTCCCAAATCTCATTGCAAGACTATAGAGTACATGAGTTTCCATATCAACAGCAAGGACTCCCATACGAGCAAATGCTTCGTGCCATTTAAAATCTGGTTGATAGAAATAATCATTAGAAATCATTTGACCAACAGAAGCAATAGGGTTCTGCTTCATGTAGTTTTTTAAGAGATGGTAGTCACAACATGGACACAGTTTGAATCCAGGAATCAGATTCTCAGTCATAGCACTATCAGTTGCAGCAGACATCGCAACAACAATATCTCCAATCTTCAAATCAGGAGCAATACCTCCACAACTTCCAACTCTAATAATCGTTTCAACATTATAAACATTGTATAGTTCATGAGCATAGATTCCAAGACTTGCTTGCCCCATACCACTTGCCTGAACTGATACTTTCTTCCCTTTGTAAGTTCCACTGTATCCCAGACAATTGCGAACTGTGTTCACAACTTCATACTTGTCTAAGAAATTTTCAGCAATCCACTTTGCCCTGAGTGGATCCCCAGGCATGAGAACAGTCTCATGATATGCTCCTACATGTGCTTCAATGTGTGGTGTCGTCATTTGGAATCATCTGATAAACGTGTTGCCAATTCATTACCCGAGGACCATCCCATTCCTGGTTGTATTCATGATCCATTATAACACTATGTAGACCAATATTTCTACCAGCTATAGCATTACTTACGGAGTCCTCTAACCAAAAGTGATCTTGTCCTGAGTATCTTTCTCGTAGATACTCTTCCTTTGTATAAGTATGATCAAGACTGCAGTCAATAAAATCAAACACATTTCCAAAGAGATGTATTAGATTTTTCTCTCTTAATCTCTGAGCATATTTATCCTTATTTAAAGAACTAACGACCTCAAATCTCCATCCAAGGTTATGTAATTTATTTACATACTCTATTGCATCTTTATATGCAGGAATAAATCCTACGCATCCAGAATCATTGAACCTTTGGATCTGCCTCATTGCTTGTAGTTCTGATATTCCATATCTCTTTGATTGAGAATAATACTTTTGCGTATCAGGCATCCTATGAAATCCATGCTCAGCCATCCATACATCAAATGCATATGCCCAATCTAAAAGAACTCCATCACAATCAACAATTATTTTCTTATTCATGCTTGAATTGATATATTTGATCCCAAGTTCCCAGGTCAACATATTCTTCAACCTCGATTGCTTTCGACTTATATATCGGAGTAGATTCAATCTCTCCTGCAAGAAGACGATGCTTCAGTGTTGATTTCTCCATGAACTCAATACAATTATCAAAGACACGTTTCCTGAAAGCAAAGGCTGTCCAGAAAGCATTGAAGCGATTTATATCTTCCTGAGGTTTATCTTCATACTCCTGAACCAGATTGTCCTCATCAATCCAAAGAGATCCTTTGGTTCTTAACATATCGTTGTCCACATCTCTCTTAAAGAAGAAAGTAAATCCAGTCTCATTTAGACTATCATGAACAAGATTAACAATGTCCTGAGAGGACTTTAACTTCATAAAAGTGTCTGGGAGAAGAACAAGATTCTTTTCACCAAATAAATGCTTTGCACTCTTGATAGATCCTGTGTACTCAGTCTCTGCAGGGTTGAAGAATGTAAATGAGATATTGTATCTAGACTTGTATCGACTCAGATACTTCACAAGTTCCGTTTTGTTTTCATTGAGTGTAATTACAAACTCAACATCCCTGCGACCATAGTTTGAAAAAAGATCAAAACTATAATCAATCAGGGATTTGTTCTTTTCGATAGAATGGATTTCCTTTGGATAAGGAAGAGAAAGTCTAGTTCCCTCCCCCGCACAAGGAAGTATAACAGTTAGTTCAGACATTAGATTGTAATCCAACCAGGACAATAGATATCAGTGGTGTCTTTGTGAGCAAGCTCTCCAGTAAACCACCTATCAGGAGCAATAACTTTCTCGCTATTAGCAAGCCATGCTCCCCACCAACTGTAAGAACTGTTGGCGATGATATGGTATTTACACATAGTCATCAAACACAGATCAACGCGAGTATCACCGCTAGTAGAGATCATGAAACGATCTTCTTTAAACTCTTCTCTACACCAATCTGGATCATCAGAGCAGAGAAGCACAGGTTGATCTGGAGAAAAGTGAGAAAGTGCTGTTTTATAATACTCCATACTTTGCACAGGGTGTGCGCTGTGTCCAACATAGTCTCCTCGACGGACATGCAGAGAAAGAACTTCTGCACCACCAAAGATAGACTTCCAAATATCCTTGCAAGGTTCCGATACTTCATCAATAAAAGTAAAGTCCTGACGAATCTCGTCTTCAATATGTTTGAAATATTTCTCTGTTTGAAAATATCCAAGCAAATCAATGTTATCTGGACACCTTGTAAAGAGCTCTGGAATAAACGCGAAACTCTCCTCAATATACTGAGAATGAGTATACATTCCCTGATTAAATGTAGGTAATTTAAACGTCTGGTACAAGTTAGTATCAGAGTTTTTCACCATAGGATCTCTAGTTCCAAATACTTTTTCTGGTGGTAGAGCAAACTCAAGTCCACAGTTGTTTGCAATTCCCTTGATAGATGCATACTGAAACATCTGGTTAGCAAGTCGTCCCAGATTTCCAAGACTGTTAAAAGAGATCATAGTTTAGAAGGGGAGTAGTTTGGGCAAGGACATACAAGACACTCAAGTTCTTTATTTCCCATATAATATTCACGCTTCAAGCGTTCAATTTGAGTCCAAGGATTGAGAGTAGAACCAACATCAAGATAAGTATTGTTCTTATTCTTATCCCAGATTTTATGTGCAAGAATGTTAGCAAAAGCTCCTGCAGCAAAGAGGAATAGTTTACCCTCAGGGTTCTCACTCAAAATCTGATCAGGCAGATCTCGGTTAAGTACCCATGCATTATACTCGATTGGATAGAATTTTTCCACCTTGAATGGGAGATTGTCTAAATTCGTATCCTTATGCGTTACTAAATGAATATCATATTCATTGTAAACTTCAATATACTTCTCTTTATAAAACTCATAGTTTGAGTTTACGAAGATATTTGCATATGTGATATTACTTTGTGGTTGCTCAGAAAATGTAATCGTATCCTGATAGCAAGGGCAGATAGCAACATAGTAATCGGGGTGTTGATAACGGAGTGCATCTTCTAATTCTTGCCTAGCAATTTTATAGAGAGGATGATCTCCATTAGCAGCCCACTCACCATTAGCAGGAAGGAATTGTGTTCCTTTAATTGCTCCCCACTCACCATCAGCAAACTTTCCAAGAGCAAACTTCTCACGGTTTACCAGTTTGTTATAGAAAAATTCAATCTCTTCTTTGTAATCTCTCATACTCCAGGTCCCCATCCATAAACTAAAGGATACTTATCAGGTAAATTATCTTTGGTGAAAGTATGCAAATGATTTTTAGAGTCATGCTGTTGATCGTGATCAACAATCCAAATACCCTTCGCAACTTCTCCCATGAACAATTCAGTAGTATACTTATGTTTTAAAGAATAAGTATATACAGATTCATCTAAACAATATTTTAAATTTCTTTTTTCTGCCCATGCAATCCAACAATAAGTCATTACATTTTCAGCGTGGACAGGTACTCTGAGTGCTATACAACCTTCAAGCATTGATATAATATCTTTTGTTTTTGCAAGATAGAAGTAATCAACTAGATATCCAACGCTACCTTTATGCCATCCTAGAGAATTAAATGCATCTGGATCGCATTTTGGCAGAGCAGCATCAAGATCAATCAAAAAGTCTGATCGTATCTTTGGACAAAAATCATATCCTTTTTGGTCAGCAAGTTTAAATCCATTAAGAGTAGATGTCCATTGATACAAAGCTCTCTCAAGACACCACGGACCATGACCAGATCCAGACTTCTCCTTAGTAGAAAGAACTGGAAGATCATCAGTCACCAAAGAAACATTTGGTAGACTCCGAAGATAATCCAGATTCTCTTTTGGTTCAGAGTTCCATGTTGACCATATCTGTTTATAGTCTTTATAGTATTCTGAAACTTCTTTACAGTAGGTTGTTGGACCCTGAATAACCAGGGCATCTACTTCAATCATTTTTTACAAACAGCAAAGTAATATCCATTATGCCAGAAACTATTCTCCAGAACATGAGGAGTGGGATAAACAATATCCACACCATTACTAGTACGGATTTGCATAGAGTACTTGACTTCAATTCCAAGTTCCTCAATTGCTCTCAGAGTACCATCCCTAGGACGTGGGTCATTCCAGTCATCAATGATTAGAATAAATTCATCTTCTAGAGATGGTAGTGCTAAAGCAAGACCATCGTATTGATCTTGTTCTTCATGAGGACCATCAAAGAAGTAAACATTATGCTTACCAATATCATCATACTCTACGTCTCTAAAGTCACCTTCATGAAGTTCTAATTGTGTATCATCATTGGTGCATCGCTCAGCATTATTACAAAACTCTTCGCGTACATTACCAAACTGAGACCAGTTATCAATACACACTGCAGATACTTTGTTACCATAGATTGCAGCCATAGCAGTAGATCCTTTCCAGGATCCAATCTCAAGGTAACGTGCATCGGGAACAGTAGAAATCAAATTGTTAACAAAATGACGATACAGTTTACCAGACATTCCATTGAGAGTAAGAATCCAATCAGGAAGATTTGATTCTTCTGTTAGTGCTTTTTCGTATGCTGCTTTGATCAGTTTTGCATACTTACCTCTAGAGCTCCCCTGAACCTCAACATAAGGTTGAAAGGGAGTTGCTTCCATTAATTCCATCAGTTTCTGTCCTTATAAAGTTTGAATCCATCATCTACACAGTGCCTGAGGTACATAGCCATTTCACCTGTACCAACTGTAATGTTTGCTGTAGCGTGTTGATCACCACCATACTCAATTGCCTTAAGACTACTCCACATAGACTTATTGTTTGGTGGATGTGGTGGAACATAGGTCTTCAAGTCAGTATACTTCTGAATCATATGCGAGAAGTGAATATCTTCACCACAAAGCATCGTCCATTGATTACCAGGAAGTTCTCTCCAAAATACAGAAAGAAGATCTCTAGAGAAGAACCAAGAATGACCAACAATATCTACTTCTACTGGTTCTGTATTATTGCCCGCACAGATTGGATTTACATCCCATCCGAACCGAGCGAACTTCCCATCCTTTGTTTTGGTCAATTCATAATCACCATTCTCAAAACGGAGACCAATTCCTCCAAGAAGTCCAGGATGAGTTTCATAGGTATCTAGGCAGTTTTCTAACCACCTGTTTCCTGGGATCGTATCATCGTCAAGGACGCAAACATAATCAGTTCTAGCATTCAAGGCATAAGCAAACCTTGCCCATACTCCATAGTTGTAGTTACTAAGAGCTGCGTTCAACTCAGTGTAAGTGTCTTCATCATACTCAATTCCAGGAGCAGTATTCTGCCAGTAGAAAATCTCATCTACTTCTACTGTTTGGTTTCTAATTGCCTCTACTTGTTCTTTCAAATTGGAACGCTTGTATGCGTTCAATACTACAGTGATAGATTTCATGTAATTCGTTCGGTAGTAGTCGCTTTGGTTTGTGCAAGAATCCATTCGTATGTTTTACGAATACCCTCTTCTAGAGTTTGTTCATAGTCCCATCCAAGTTTCTCGCGGATGAGATCATTGTTGGAGTTACGTCCACGTACACCAGTTGGCGCATCTAGTTTATACATCTTATGCACTACCTTACCAGCAACCTTAGCAGTAATGTCTACTAGGTCATTAATTGAAACCATTTCTTCAGATCCAATATTCACAGGACCAGTGAAGTCAGATTCCATCAACCTTCGAGTTGCTTCAATGCATTCATCAATGAACAAGAAGGAACGAGTCTGTAAGCCATCTCCCCACACCTCGACTGCTCCACCCGTCTCCGGGAGGTAAGCGACCTTACGGCAGATTGCAGCTGGAGCCTTCTCTCTTCCACCGTCCCAAGTTCCTTCGGGACCAAAGATGTTGTGATAACGAGCAATGCGAACAGGAATACCATGGTTACGCTCATATGCAAGGTATAACCGCTCTGCAAAGAGTTTCTCCCATCCATATTCAGAGTCTGGGTCTGCTGGGTATGCTGATTCTTCACGGCAGTCTGGGTTATCAGGGTCAAGTTGATTGCGTTCTGGATACATGCAAGCAGATCCAGAGTAGAAAATTTTAGTCAGTTTCCTGTTATGCTCTGGAATCTGATTCCAGTCTTCTCCATATCTCTCATTAAGTTTACGTTGCTCCTCAAGAACATTCAGGTTAATAGTACAGGAGTTATGCATAATGTCTGCATCATTTTCACCAGTGAAAACGAAACCTGCACCACCCATATCAGCAGCAAACTGATAGATTTCATCGAATGTTTGAATAGTTCGATAAGGAATAGAATTATAGAAATTACCTTGATATCCCTTAAACTGAATGACTCTAGAAACTACGCCAGCATCGCGGAGATCTCCACGAACAAACTCATGAGCAAGACTAGGAGAAAACTCAGGTTCTTTTAAATCTACACCACGAACCCAATATCCTTCTTCAACTAGTCGGTTAACCATATGACTTCCAATGAAGCCACCAGCACCTAATACCAATGCTGTTTTTTTAAACTCACTCATTGTTTTTAGATTTAGTCCATACCTATGTATTATATAAAAAAAGAGGGGTCTTGTAAACCCCTCAGTATTCAGGAAAGAGCAGAGATCAATGCTTCTACTCTCTTCTCCAATGCATCCAACCTCTTATATGCTTCGTCTTTATGAGATGCAAGAGGAGGAAGTCCTGCTGCATTTAGTTTTGCCCCGCCACCATCACACTTACTGTGTGCTTTCGCTTCAAGTGCTTTGAGTCTTCCTTCAACTTCAACGTCGTACTTAGACATTGATGCACCACTTGCAGATTTTCCTGCGCTCCCTTTTGCAGCCATAGTTCTAAATTAAATTCTCAGTTTTATTTAGATACTCTGTCTTTTACATAGCAAGGAACACGATCTGAGTCTAGCCATTTGGTATACTCAAAGTCTTCCATAGCAGTAGTAAGCTGCATACCATTATCACAAAGATACATATCTTTATATCGCTTTGTCCAAGAATCTGCTTTTTGAATGCGATAGTCGGGCATACCATTAATCTCAAGTGTTCCACACTCGACATAACGATAGGGAAAACGTTCTAAAAGGACTTTCATCATACAACCTCTGCGGTTTCAAGATCGGCAAGAATGTACTCCATAAGCATATCATAGTCGTCAAGGGCATCGCCAGAGAATACAACGCCTTCGTTTTCATAATAACGACGAACTTTCTTGAAGAGCTTTGGGTTTTTCACATCAAGAAAAATATCACCAAGTGCAGCAGAGCGAAGAGTGCTGATGTCTTTTTTGAATCTAGCAGTGATAGTCATTGGTCTGTTTGTTTACCTAGTAATTTTAACAGAGACTCTAAGAGGTTTAGAATCTTATGGACACTTTCAGAAGTGTCCCATGCTCGCTGTGAGGATCGAACTCACCTTAGGCAAATTATGAGTTTGCTGCATTCACCAGATTGCTAAGCGAGCGTAAGGCTTAAGAAGCCTCGTTGTTCAACTCAGTATACAACTTGATGAGTTCATCGTCTGCAGGAACCATGACGGCTTTATGACCGTCCTCATTAATGATTCCTAAAGTTTCCCCACTCTCAACTCGTGAGAAGAGCTCATCCCAATTCTCTTCCCACTCTTCCACGGTATAAAAATTCATCGCAGTTTTGGTCCCATCATCCATGCTACTAAAGAAATTCTTTGTCCTCTAAGAACAGGTGTTACTCTATGGGGTGTTCTTGAATCAAATACGACTACCGTTCCTCTAGCTTTATCTACGTTCTGAACTTTTCCTTGATAATCAATGAACTGTAGTTTACCACCACTATACTCTTCGGGGTCTGAAAGAATGATACTCATGCTGAGTTTTCTAGTGAGATCTTTATCTGCACTCGTTCCATAATCAGAATGCCATCCATAGAAATGATTCTTATCGTATCTTGTGACCTGAATTGCTTCCATTTCTGTTAGATCATATTCAAAGATTTCTCTATTAGCGATTTGAAAATAGTGAGTAAAGATTGTACTTACCCAATCAAGTTCAGCAATCCAAGATACATCACACTTTCTAGCGTCAGGTCGTTCTCCACCGTCTTCGTCATCACCAACTTCACCAGTTTCCCAATCTTCTGGTTCAATTTCAGCAACTCGTCTTTCAATAAAATCGATAAGATAATCTGAAAGAATTTCTTCAAAGACAATAGGAGAGTGAGCTATCTTATGATCACCGAGCAAGTTCTCCCTAATCTCTCTTTCATTTCCATCCTCATCATAAAACTCTCTAATGAAACTAATTTCATCATCAGTTAGTTCTATAGGTTCTTCATCTGGATCATCAGTTTCCACATACTGATCGCCTTCAGACTCATCAGCATTTAAAAGAATAGATTGATTATCTACCTCTTCTTCTTCAACAACTTCATCAGGAAGGTTGTTTTCGTCAAAGGTGATGTTCAATTCGTGTACAATGTTCTCTTCAGACATCTTAAAACTTCAGTGTAATAATTTTGTATAATTATGTATACAAGATATCGGGATGATAGGATTTGAACCTACGACCTCCCGCTCCCAAAGCGGGCGCTCTACCAAACTAAGCTACATCCCGATATACGTTAATTATACATTATAGATCTTCTTCCTGCAACTTCTCTAAGGTTTCTATCCTCTTAGATCTAGCTTCCCAAGTTTGACCACCCTCAAATCCTTTCAAAGGATTGATACAGTTTTCATCCCCAAGTTTATTACACACTAATCCTGCAAGGTCTAATTCATTTCCCTCGTTTCCAGTGCCCTTCCAAACATGGTTTCCATTAATCCATGTTGCTCCGCACTTTGGACATTCCTCTCTCGTCAACTTGAGATCAGACAGTTCCCTGGATTCGGTCATTTGCTTTCAGTATAGTAACATATTTAGTATAGAGACGCTACATTCGTGCGTCAACTATATGTTGAGATCCTAACGCACTTCAAAGTCTAGTCTACGAACCTTGCGCTTTCTTCTCGCTTCCTGATAGGCAAGTTCTTCTCTAGAGAAATGACTATCAATTTTTGATTCTTTATTGTGGGTAATTAAAACAACTTTGTTCATGTCTAAAGCCCCAATCTTATTATCAACCAAACTCATTTGATTCGGACACCCGCAAGTTTGGATCTTTTTAGAACTTGTTAATTCTGTGTTACACTCTTTACACCTTACTGTAATCATAATACAAACCAATTAGTGATCTATTTATATGCAAGAAGAGGGGATTGAACCCCCGACCACCTCCGTGTAAAGGAGACGCTCTACCGCTGAGCTATTCTTGCGGAAGCGGGATATCGGACTCGAACCGACGACATTCAGCTTGGAAGGCTGACGTTCTACCACTGAACTAATCCCGCGAGGCGATTCAGGCAGGATTTGAACCTGCGACCGACCGCTTAGAAGGCGGTTGCTCTAATCCACTGAGCTACTGAACCATGAAATTAGTATAACTGTTTTGAGTTAAAGAGTCAACCGTAGTAAAAATCTTTCCATTGACTGACTTTTGTTTCTTCAAGATCCATCATTACTTTGCTGATGGGAGCTCTTGGTTTCTTACGAAGTTTCATATTCGTTTGCTCTAGTAGTTTATCACCTTTTCTAGTATTACAACTAGAGCAAGCAACTACCATATTGTCCCATGTATTTCCACCACCCTTACATCGGGGGACTACATGATCGATTGTAAGTTTACTTTTAGTACCACAATACTGACATGTATTTTTGTCTCTCTTGTAGATCATTGCACGGGAAGGATACATCTCAGAAAATCTAATGAAGGGTCTTATAACAAACTTAACGAGTCTAATAACTCTACTTGAAATTACTTTTGCTTTTTCTTTAAAGAGAAGGATAACCGCTCTTTTCCAGTTTGTGAAGTGTAGAGGTTCATAAGAACTGTTGAGCACCAGAACTGTCGAATACGGTTCGATAGATTCCATGTAATATTCGTAACTCAAATTTATTTAGAGAATATAACTGATTACTCAGTCATCGTCAAGTCCGTTTATGTATGTCTTAAGTGCTGCTATAAGTTCTGGTTTGGATAGGTCTGGTTCTTCTTGTAGATAAGAATCTAAAACCATAACACATTGATTTTTGAATGCTACATTTTCAGAAATTTCAAGAGTTTCGCGTACAACGTCTTGAGTGATACTCATAGTTCTTTTTAGTAGTCGTAATATTTAGGTTCAAGCAACGTTGCCTGAGGGTTTTGTTAGTTGACTGTAATATTCATGAGAATACTTAGTTCGTTTACCATGAATGCCCCAACCCAACCAATTGTAAGCATGATTCATATAAAAAGCAATCGGTTGATCTTCCGTTTTTAAATGAACTTCGTAGTCTAACCACTGAGGTTCGTTAACCATATACCTAAGTTGTCCCTGTATGGTAGAGGGATTGCATTCATACTTAGTACAAAAGGTACTCAGTCCATCGTAACGCTTCTGAGTAGTCCACTGAATGATACCATACCCACCAGTCAAGCATTGCTCATATGGTACGCGAGCACCACCCTCACAGATGTTAGGAATGAACTTAGATTCCTGTTTGATGTTACCCATTACAGTAGCAAGAGCTGCCTTGTCTGTGATACCACGAACCTGAAGGAATGATAGAGTGAGGTTTTCATTAGGTTCACACCCATCACAAATATAATTCTCAATGGGAGGGGGAGGTGCTTGTGGTTCAGGATAAGGAATTACGGGGATAGGAACTGCTGTATTCTTATCAGGCAAAGCCGCAAACGTTACTGCAGTTAATACAGTAGCAGATACGATTGCACTACCAATAAATATAGATTTTTTCATAGGGATAAGATATCGATTTCATCTTCTTTAGGGTTAATCCATTCTTTGAATTCATCAGCTAGAGCCATTGCATCTTGATACTCTAGATTCGGGTCTGCTAGTCGGTCCATGACCCACTCACGGGTCGCTGCAACCACTTCAATTGTCTGATCCATAATCATTTTGAGGATGCGCTCATTATAGTAGGTCTAGATTCCCACGTCAAGACTCGTAAGTAAATTTAACTCTTAACGTTGTTCTAGGATTCTCCCTAGTGAAGAAATCATCTATGACTGGATTATGCAAAGCTCTTGCATTATAAAATATTGCTTCATTGAAATTATATTCAACAGTAAGGACTTGATCCAAAATACCGTTGTTTGTTTTTTCGTAGTAGTTATCGAGATTTATCTCATCACTATATTCTTCAAAGCAATCCAAACTCATATCCTTCTCATACAAAAGAACTTCATTATTGAATGACCAGAATCCTGTTTCAATTGATTTGTGATTTAAATTTACAAGACATATACGTTCTTCAATATCATCATTAATAGTATCATGATGTGGTAATAGACAATTTCCAGTATATAATCTTTCCGACAACGAATAGCTATCAAATTTCTTTTTATTATTTTTGTAGAAGTAAAGAAACTCAGGTTCAGATGAGTCTAGGATGTAATTATTCTCATCATGATCACCAAAAACATTGTTGATAATGTGCTTTCCTGTCCATGCAGGAAGTGGTAGAGAAGATACTCCTGGTTTTGCTCCAGAAAATGATTCCCACTTAGTTAAAAGTTTTTGAAACTCAAGCACTCTATCGGGATGCTTATAAACATTTCTAGCTATCGTTATATATTCAGTAAGTTTTTCTATCTGGACATCTGGATTAACCTCTGTAGCCCAGTCCCAAATTTCATCTACAGTCTTCATAACACCCTTTTCAATTCTTCTTGGGAGAGATCAAAAGGAAATCTTAACATAATTCTAGGATTTTGTCTAGTATAAAAATCATCTATCCATGGTTGATGCAAAGCTCTTGCATTATAAAATATTGCTTCATTGAAATTATATTCAACATTAAGAACATTATCCAAAATACCGTTGTTTGTTTTTTCGTGGTAGTTGTGAAGATCTATACTTATAGTATACTCATCTATTTTTTCCATATTATCTTCATACTGAAGAACTTCTTTATTAAATGACCAGAATCCTGTTTTTACTGTTCGATGATTTAAATTCACAAGAAAAATAATACTCTCAGTATTATCAACGAAATCACTATGAGGTAATAAACAATTTCCTGTTTGCAAGTCTTCATCTAACGGTATATTTCTATGTTTCTGAATATTATCTCGATAAAAATAGAGGAACTCTGGTTCACAAGAAGAAATAACTTGTTCAGAATCATCCATATCAAAAACTTCTTCAATAAGATTTTTTGATAACCATGCAGGAAGGACTAGAGAAGTCATTCCTGGTCTTGCAGTTTCCCATGTCTCCCATCTGCACAATAATTCTTGAAACTCAAGTACTCTATCAGGATACTTATAAACATTTCTAGCTATTGATACATAGTCAGTAATTTTATCAACCTTACACTCTGGATTAATCTCGCTAGACCATTTCCAGATCTCATCAATCGTTTCCATAATAATCTTTTCTAAAATATCTGCTTAAAATATTACTATTATAGTATGCAGGTTCTCCATTTAAAGACTCCGTAAGCACATTGTTTAGAAACAACTGCCGAGTCTCTTCAAAATTTGTTCTACCTTTTGTTTTATGAAGAGATAAAATCTCCCGTTTGAATTTATCTCTGCCGATCTTTTCTATCTCTTCTTTAAGTTCTGGACAAGAACCATAATATTTTTTCCAATCTGATTCTTGTTTTACCTTACGCTTCTTTCCCTTCGGTGTTCGGAATGACCAAAAATACTTTCTCCCAATGTACTGTCGTTGGTTTGTGAGATTGGTAATTTTATAAACAAAACCAAAGTTATCGCAAACATCGCTACTATTAAAAGCTCGTTCCATGTAAATCCAAGGATTTTCATAGTCAATATCTATACTCATCAAGAAGATCTAATACCTTGTTCAGGTATTTATGAGCAAGGTCTCTCTCCCCCTGCCATACATCTGCTCCTTCCATGTTCACCTGGTGCTTCAGTTTCATTACACGGACTTTCATTTCTTCTTTCTCTATTTGATTTTTAGGCATAAAAAATAGGAGGATTTCTCCCCCTATTTAAGCACAAATTGTATAATTAGTCATCAAAGTCACGATTCTCAAATATAAAATCGTCACACTTCTTTGCTTCTATATATTTTTCTAATGTTGGTTTCTTATTAAAGTTGAAAACCAGCGAAAGTATCTTTCTTAACATCTTGTTTAATTCCACCTACAACATAGGACTCAACCTCTGTTTCTTGTGGTGCAACCTGCAGTCCCTTAGAAGAGATCCAGTGTTGTGTCCAGGGTAGAGGATTATTTTTTGCAGCAATATCATACTGAGGCTTGAGACCAATCGCCTTAAGACGACGATTAGCAACCCACTCAACATACTGCTGAAGAAGTTTATCATTCAGACCAATCATAGATCCATCCTTGAACAGATAGTCCGCCCAACGCTTCTCTTCGTTTACAGCACGTTCAAATGCTTTATAGGTCCACTCCTCTTCCTCCTTCATGATCTCAGCCATCTCAGGATCATCACCCTGCTTCCATTTGTTCAGAATGTTTTGAGTGATTGCGAGGTGTTGGTTTTCGTCTCTTGCGATAAGGGAAATGATCTTTGCAGATCCTTCCATGAGTTTAAGTTCGCCAAAGGCGAAAGAACATGCAAATGATACATAGAACCTAATTCCTTCAAGGATGTTGACGTTAGCAACTGCTCTATAGAGTTTTCTCTTAACATCTTTAATCTCCCATTGAGCTGTAGGTGAATCTTTGAAATCACTCTGCCACATATTACCAGTGCCCCACATTTGAGCACTGTTGATAAAATCATCATATGCTTCTGTAACGCTCTTAGAACGCTCTACAATGCGCTCGTCTGTGATGATCTGGTCAAATACTTCAGAAGGATTTGAATAGACGTTCTTGATAATATATGTGTAGGAACGACTATGAATCATCTCCATGAATCCCCATACTTCCATACATGCTTCTAGTTCTGGAAGAGAGCAGTATGGGATAAACGCCATACCAGGACCACGACCTTGAACAGAGTCAAGCATGATCTGATACTTCAGGTTAGAAGTGTAAATGTGTCTTTGCTCAGGGGTCAGTGTTTGGTAGTCACCACGATCCTTCTGCAGAGAAACCTCTTCAGGTCTCCAGAAGTATCCTAATTGTTGTGTGGTAAGTTTATCAAAAACTGGATGTTTATAAGAATCGTATCTCTGAATGCCTAGTGGAGCTCCAAGAAACATTGGTTGTTTCATGGTATTCACCTGGTTGGTATTGAATACCGTCATTCTATCCACAGTCATTCTTTCGTTCGCTTTATTTGAACCGTATGCTCTATCTACTTTGAAGTCTGCCTTCATCTATTTCTCCTTTGTTTACCGTTTACCTACTTACCAATTCCAACTCTACAAGAGTATTTAATAAAATTAGATTTTACAAGATTCGCAGTCTTCTTCTGCAGTCAGGAGTTCATTGAGCAAAGACTCAACGCTCTCTTCTCTATCATCATCTTTGACTTCATCAGTCTTGATATCATATGTATTCTGATAGTAACTCGTCTTCCATCCATACTTGTATGTTGTGAGGAAGTCTTGAGCCATAACAGAAACGGGTACTTCGTTGTCAGGGAAGTGTTCTGGGTTATATGACCAGTTTCCAGAGATTGCTTGATCAAAGAATTTCTGAATAACTGAAACAACTTTAATATACCCATTATTATTAGGCATATCCCAGAGTAAAGTATAGTTGTTCTTCAGTGAGTTATACTGCGGAACAATCTGCTTAAGAGGTCCTTTCTTGGATTTCTTAATGGACAAGTATCCGCGAGGTGGTTCGATTCCATTGGTTGCGTTTGACACAACGGAACTACTCTCTGAAGGCATTTGTGCGGACAATGTGCTGTGCCGTAATCCGAACTCGGAGATAGATGCCCTAAGAGATTCCCAATCACGTTCGTACTCCTGACTAGAAATTTCGTCTACGTCTCTCTTATATGTATCAATCGGGAGGATACCATCTGCATACTTAGTGCGACCAAAGTATTCGCAATGTCCTTTCTCTTTTGCAAGTTGATTGGAGGACTTGAGAAGATAATATTGGAAGTTCTCTGCGAGTCCATGAACAGCGTCCCATGCTTCTTGAGAGTCATAAGCAAATCCAAGTTTAGCGAGATAGTGAGCAAGACCTATAAAACCCACTCCAAGGGATCTACGTGCCTTTGTAGCGATCTCTGCTGCCTTGATAGGATACTTCTGGTGGTCAATCAGTTCTTCTAGTCCACGGACAGAAAGATCACACAAGTTTTCTAGTTCTTCGTCAGACTTAACCTTTCCTACATTGATAGCAGAAAGAATACAGAGAGCAATTTCACCATACTCATCATCAATATGATTTAGAGGATATGTGGGCAGAGTGATCTCCTGACATAGATTACTCATTTCCACCTTGTCCTTGAAGGACGAGTGTGAATTGCAGTGGTCAATATTCATCAAGTAAATACGACCAGTCTCTGCTCTCTCTTTCAGAAGATTTAGAATAAGTTCTTGAGCTCTGACAGTTTTCTTAGGAATAGATTCATCAGATTCATAATCTTTATATACATAATCAAATCGATCAGTACCAAAAGCATCATACAAACCTGGTACGTCATGCGGTGA
>CENG01024793.1_pt1 | contig 20721 bp, 22 predicted proteins | sample 530131 | NCBI WGS metagenome assembly CENG01 (sample SAMEA2591057, study PRJEB7988) | marine metagenome | biome: marine biome (ENVO:00000447); feature: surface water (ENVO:00002042) layer; material: saline water (ENVO:00002010), including plankton (ENVO:xxxxxxxx) | depth 5 m
GTAACTGGTTCATTGGCATTATCTATACCTACATATTTATTATTTTTTTTTATCTCTGTTTTGAAACAGTTTATTGCTATCTGAACAAGCCATGTCTTAAGTTCTTTCTCTTGATCATAAGATCTCAGATATTTCATTGCTCTTATAAACGCTAATTGAGTCAGATCTTCTGAAAAATGGATATTTCCAGCTGTTACTCTCATCATGACACCAAAAACGTAGTTGTTGTATAACTTGATAATCTTCTCAAAATGCTGAATACCATCGTTTAGACAAAGATTAACAATATCTTTATCAGATTGCATTTATGCATTTTTAATAAATAAAGATTTTTTATAGAACCCGTATGCAATCTGGCCTAAGCCAATGCATATAAATAGTGAACCCACTCCAGAGACTATATTTAAGAGGTGTTCGGTAATAAATATACCAAGAAAAAATAGACCTAGCCCAAAACCACTTGATAAAAAACCTGATTCCATCGGGGATTTATTTTTTTCTTTTTCTTCGTAACCTGGCATTGATTTAATTAGGTCTTCATTGAGTTCTTGGCCATTTTGAAGAGCAACCTGAATAGTTTTATGTAGGTACTGTGCTCTCTGATTTTTTGAATAATTTACTATAAGAATTATCCAGATAGGCATGCCAAAAAATAACAGGACGAAGAATAGACCCACAATCATATCTAAGTAACCACTAGTATTTGATGTATCTATACCAAAATTTAGAAGAAATGCACCTTCCTCACCATTTGAAGCCTGAATAAAAAATGATGCAAAGTTATTAATCAATTCACCTATAAACAGTATTAAGTCCATTATTTTCTCCTTACTTATATACTAAAGCTTATGCCAAAAAGTTTCAGTGTTTTAGAATTTTACATAAATGATTTAAATTTTCCAATTAATAAACCTCCTCGAGCAAACAAATATGACTATGGGAGGCTTTTAGTACAGGGTGGTGATAACCCTTATTCAGGAGCACTACTATTATCAATTATGACTGCAATTAAGACAGGCATAGGTATCGGCTATGTGTTAACTAGTAATAAAAATTCCCTAGCTATTCTAAAAGATTATCCTGAGGTGATTTGCCTAACTGAATTGACACAATTAAAAAAGATAATTACTGATAATATTGTAATAGTTTCTGGTCCTGGAACTTCAGACATTGACGTCCATGATTCATTTCTAAATCTACTAACTAATCATAAAAATACATCGGTACTCGATGCATCCATGATACAGTCAATAAAATATAAAAAGTTTCTTCATCCCCCTATAATAACCCCGCATGAGGGTGAAGCATCGAAATTATTAGAGATCCCGTCTAAGAAAATTACTAATAACAGATCAAAAATTGCGATACAAATTTCACAAAAATTTAACTGTATAACTGTATTAAAGGGTTTAAATACTATTATTTGCGATGGCAAAGACATTTATAAATGTATGCATGGATCTACAAATCTAGCTAAAGCTGGAACTGGTGATGTGCTTGCAGGCTTGATTGGAAGCTTTTTATCACAGGGATTAAATCCAATAGACAGTTGCAAAACTGCTGTTGGTTTGCATGGCTATTGTGGGGATTTGTTTAAAGATAGAAATTTTTCAGCTTATGAACTAGTTAATAAAATTGCGCAAGAAAGATTTTCTTTATCACCTCACAATTGACTGATATTTTAATGAATCTAAATAAATAATTTTGCCAGGTTCTGTAGTTGAAAAAATTCTTCCAGAAAATGGATCTTGGTATTTATCGATAAGTTTAGCAGGTTCGTATAAAGGTTCTTTTGATAAAAAAAACGTGCCCCAATGAATACCATAGCTGTAAGAAATATTTAAATCTTTTGCAATTTGAATGGCTTCCTGTGGATTTACATGATTTTCTTTTTCAATATCTCTAGGAGCATAAGATCCGATTGGAATAAATCCAATATCAACATTGCCTATTTTTTCTTTATTAACTAAAAAACGTTCATCATATGCTGTATCCCCAAAGTGAACGATTGAGTATTGTTTATTTTTTATCTGCCATCCTCCCCAAAGACTTTTATTTTTATCAAAAAACGATCTTGCTGACCAATGCTTTACTGGTATAAATTTTATTACTTTATTATCGCTATTGGCAGTTTCCCACCATTCAAATTCTTTAATATTTTTAAGATTATGTTTAGCAAGGAGCTCTCTATCACCTTTTGGAACAAAAAATTCAATACCTTGATTAATTTCTTGTAAGGCCTTTAAGCTATTTATATCAAGATGATCGTAATGATTATGAGATATTAAGACTTTTGAAATTTTTGGTAGATTATTTATTGGTATAGCTGGTTTCATTAATCTTTTTGGGCCTATGAAGGTGAAAGGAGATGCCCTATTAGAAAAAACTGGATCAAAAAGAAAATTCTCACCATCTATATTTAAAAGCACTGTAGCATGGCCTATCCATATAAAACTATTTGTATATGTTTGAGTAGATTGCCAATCATTTGATGTGTTTAAGGATATACCATCATAGTTTGAGTTGAGGGTATTTAGAAGAGATTTAAAATTAGTGGAAACAAAAATTAACATCACAGTTGATATAGCAAAAATAATTACAATAATTGTTTTGACGAAATGTATAAATTTTATTTTCATAGACTTAAGATAACTTAAAATAACATACGATATGAAAACAAAGTCATTATTTCAGTACCCATTAATATTTATAATGGTTTTACTATCTATAGGATGTTCTTCAACAAACTATATTGAAATTGAATCAAAGAACTATGACACAAGGGTTAAATATATTGTCCTTCATTTCACTTCAGAAGATATTAATGAAAGTCTAAGATTACTTACAGCAAATTCTTCTCGCTCAGTTAGTTCTCACTATTTGATATCAGATCGGCAGCAATCACAAAATTCCAGTAAACCAATAGTTTATAAACTTGTTGATGAAGAGTTTAGAGCATGGCATGCAGGATCAAGTTTCTGGAATGGCGAAAGAGGAATTAATGACAATTCGATAGGAATAGAAATAGTAAATGAATCAAAATGCTCAGTTCCTGTTGTATATTTAGAAAATTATTCTGACATCAATACAAAGTGTAAATTTGAAATATATCCAGAGGAACAAATTGAAGAATTGATAAAACTTATTAAATCTATAAAAAAACGTCATCCTAAAATTAAATCTAAAAATATAATTGGCCACTCAGATATAGCGCCCAAAAGAAAGATTGATCCAGGACCACTATTTCCATGGAAACAACTATTCGATGTGGGTATAGGCGCTTGGTACAGTGATGAGATATACCAGTCTTTTTTAAGAAATTTTTCAGACAAGATGCCTACAGTAAAGGAAGTTCAAGAACAGCTATTTAGATATGGGTATGATATAAAAATCTCCGGATATGAAGATAAACAATCAAGAGATAATGTAAGAGCTTTTCAATTACATTTTAGACCAAGCAAATATGATGGATATATAGATGCTGAAACCGCAGCGATAATTTTTTCTTTAAATAAAATTTATAAGTAATCTTGTGTCTTTGAAAATGCCAAATGGCATCCCCAAGGGGATTCGAACCCCTGTTGCCGGGATGAAAACCCGGTGTCCTAGGCCTCTAGACGATGGGGACACAATGGTAATTATATAAACAAAAAGTTATTTTTAAAGCATTATTGATTAACTTAGTTTCTTTTCTATTTCAGCTAAGAATCCTCTTAAGAAATTTACTTCCATTTCATCGAGTCCTACTCTAGTAAACATTCTTTTAATTCTCGAGCCAATTTGTCGAGGATTGCCTTTATTGTATACCTCTAATTGTTCTGCTACATCAATAAAATGTTTAATAAGATTTTGAATGTGTAAAGACTTAGCTTTTGGTACATCCCATAATTCACTGGCTTTAAGTGGTTTTGGTAATAAATTATCAAGATAAAGTTGATAGCAAACGACTTGCACTGACATAGCTAAATTTAAGACTGGGTAATCTGTATTTGCTGGAATTTGGATATGCAAATTTGATTTTTGTAGCTCTTCATTAGTGAGCCCTCGATCCTCTCTTCCAAACATAATCCCAATTTTTTTTGTTTTAGCTAGTCCTACTATTTTGGGAGAGGCAGTATGTAGTTCTTCGCACGGCCATGGGACTTTTCTTTGTCTTGATGATGTTGCAACAACAAAATCAATATCTTCTAATGCTTCATCAAGGGTGTCGACAACTTTAACCTGCTTTATTAAATCTTTTGCATTTGAAGCCAATGCCTCTACTTCGCTTGAAGGAAACTCTTTGGGATTTACAAGTATAAGGTTAGAGAGGGACATAGTTTTCATTGCTCTAAGGGAAGATCCAATATTAGCTGAACTACTCGTTTCTATAAGTATTATTTTGACATGTGTATTTAAATTCATAATATAGTCACTATGTCACTTCCACCAATTCTTAACAGAGCATTAAATGCAGCTTATGAAGGTGCAAATGAGATAATTCATTTTAGTAAAAGAATTGATAATCTTGAAGTAATAAAAAAAGAAGGCAACGATTTAACAACAAATTTAGATCAAATTGTAGAGAGTAAAGTTTTTGATTCACTGAAAACACACTATCCAGACTTTGATTACTATGGTGAAGAAACTAATGTAAAAAATATTGATGCCAATAAATCTACCTGGGTGTTAGATCCAATTGATGGAACAAGAAATTTTGTCTATCAATATCCACACTTTGCTCTTTCTCTAGCATGTTTTTCAGAGGGTAGAGTTATATGTGCAGTAATAATTGACCCCTCAAGAGATGATGTGTTCTGTTCCGGTGATGGGACTGGATCACTTTTAAATAATAAAAGGATTAGAGTAAGCAATGCTAAAACACTTCAACATTCAATGTTATCCAATGTTGGGCATTCGTCAGAAAAACAAAACTATACATATGATATTAAAAAAACTATTGAGAATATGTATCCTTACAACCTAACCTTAAGACGAAGTGGATGCACTTCATTAGATCTTGCATATGTAGCTTCAGGTAAATTAGATGGATTTTGGGGACATGGTTTAAAGCCATGGGACAGAATGGCTGGACAATTTATTGCTCAAAATGCCGGAGGATTAGTTAGCTCATTTGACGGAATTCCTGACTCTTATGATGAAGATCATCTAATAGTTGCTACCCCAAAATGTTTTAAAGATTTGTCTATATGCGTTAAGGCAGGCTATCAATCTAAAGAGTAAGATTCTTCTGGTTCATTTTTAGGTTTATCCATATCATTGTTGTTTAGATTTAATTTAAGAAGAACTCCAACAACGATAAAAATTGACGAATATGATCCTATTATAACTCCCAAAGATAAAGCTAAACTAAAGTTAAACAACGCTGATCCACCTGCAATCAATAAAGCTGTAAGAACTAATAAAGTTGTAAATGATGTGATAATAGTTCTAGCAAAAACTTGATTTAAGGACGTATTAATTAATACTTCAGGACTTCCTTTTGAATTCTTATCTAGGAAATTTTCCCTTATTCTATCTGAAACAACAATAGAATCATTCAGCGAATAACCAACTATCGCTAAAATAGCAGCAAGCACAGAGAGATCAAAAGTTAAATTGAATAATGAAAAGACTCCTAAAATAATTAAAACATCATGCACTAGAGCAGCAATTGCTCCATAACCAAATTTAATTTGAAATCTAAATATGATGTATATAAGTATTGCAAAAATCGCGACCAAAATGGCTATTCCACCTTTGTCTCTAAGTTCTTCTCCAATTTGTGGGAAAATAGTTTCACTTTTTACTACTTCTCCTAAATAATTATCTTCTTTAAGAATTTCGATAACAGTATCTGCGTTTATATTCAATTCTTCATCACTTTGGAATTTAATTAATACCTTTTCATCACTCCCAAAATTTAGTACCAAGAAATTTGCATCATCTATTTTGCTGATGCTGCCCCTAATCCTCTCTAGATCTGCTTTTTCATTATATTTTATTTCTAAAGATACACCTCCAGTAAAATCAAGGCCATAATTTAACCCCTTAAAAAGTATTGATACTAGTGAGACTAATAGAACCAAACTAGAGATTGATAGTCCTAAATTATTATATTTTGTAAAGGGAATATTCATCATATTTTTAACTCATTCACTGTCCTGTACCCATATATAAAATTAACGAGCGATCTGGTTACCAAGATAGCTGTAAATATAGATGTAATAATTCCTATACTAAGAGTTACAGCAAACCCCTTAATTGGTCCTGTGCCTATAGCATATAATATTAGAGCAACTATGAGTGTGGTTATATTAGCATCCATAATAGTGCTGAAAGCTTTAGAAAAGCCATTTTTAATTGCAGTTTGTGGTTCAATATTATTTTTAAGTTCCTCAGAAATACGTGCGAATATAAGCACATTAGCATCAACGGCCATACCAACTGTTAGAACAATACCTGCAATGCCTGGAAGAGTTAATGTTCCTCCAACTGCAGACATAATTGACGTTACAAGTATTAAGTTACAGATTAGAGCTATGTTGGCAGAGAGTCCAAATAATCTATATCTTATTAACATGAAGATAAAAACTAATATAAATCCGATAATGATAGAGCTTACACCTTTGTCTATGTTTTCTTTACCAAGAGTAGGACCTATTGTTTGCTCCTCAACAAATTTCATTGGCGCTGCAAGAGCACCAGCTCTTAACAATAATGCAAGTTCACTAGCCTCATTAGGGCCATTTAGACCTGTGATTCTAAAGCTAGTTCCTAATACAGCTTGTATTGTTGCATTGCTTATTATGCTTTTTTCAACAAACGATTCTTGAACAACATTATTGTTTTCGTCAAAGAAAGTTTTAGTTTTCTCTTCAACCAATACAACACCAAGCCTACGACCTATATTTCCAGTCGTCGCTTTTTGCATCGCACGACCACCCTCAATGTCTAGATTTATGTTTACTTGTGGCCTTCCATTCTCATCAAAACTACTTTGTGCATTAGTAACATTGTCTCCAGACAGAACTAAAACTTTCTCTAAGAATGCTGTCCCTTGGAGAGGATTGTTATATGTAAATTTCTCTTTCCTCAGAAAAGAATCACTACTTCTAGCTTCAAGCCTAAACTCAAGGTTTGCAGTTTTTCCTATTATTTTTTTAGCTGATGCTGAATCTTGAACACCAGGGAGTTCAACCACTATCCTCCCCTTTCCTTCACGCTGAACAATTGGCTCAGACACACCTAATTCATTAACTCTATTTCTTAATGCTACAAGGTTTTGTTCTACAGCATAGTCTACAATTTCAGATAAGTAATTATCTGTATATTTTAAATTCAAGTTCAGATTATCAATTTCAATAAGATACTTATTGCCTGATGTTGTAACATTATTTTCGTTAATATAATTAAGTGCTTTGTCTTTGTCAGATTCTGAATTAAATGTTAAATAAACTGTGTTATCTATATTTCTAAATGATGAAAAAAAACCTTGTTTTGAAAACTCTTCAATCAAAGATGCTCCCTCGGAAGCAAGGCGCTCCAACGAATACCTATCCGTATCAACTTCAAGAAGAAAATGAATACCTCCAGCGAGATCAAGCCCAAGGTTGAGTGGTCTAGCTCCAATATCACTTAACCACACAGGTGTAGAAGGCTCGTTTGTTAGAGCAATAATGTAATCGCCATCAGAAAAATTAGAGAGAATTCGCCTTGCTGATAATTGATCATCAACACTATTCAAAACAATTGTAAGTGCATTAGCTTCAAACTCTAAAGAGTCAGCGTAAATTTGTTGGGATGTGAGTTGGCTCTCTATATCAACAATAAGATTTTCATTAATATCGATATTAGTTTCTCCCAATGCAACCTGTAAAGCAGGTTTTGAGGGATATATATTTGGCATTGCATAAATAACACCCATTATCAATATGGATGCTATTAAAAAATACTGCCAAATTTTAAATTGATTCACTGTGTGTCAATACTATTGATAGTCCCTTTTGGTAACAGGGCAGAAATAAATTCTTTCTGCATGTTGATTGTGAGGTTTTCATTTAATTTCACAGAGACAAATCTATCCTTAATAATATCAATTTTTCCAACAAGACCAGATGAAGTCATTACTTCATCTCCTTTTTGAAGATTTGAAATTAAGGTTTCATGTTCTTTTTTTCTCTTTTGTTGTGGCCTGATGGTAACAAAATAGACAAAAAGAAAAAAAACTAAAAGCATAAGAAAGGGAAAAAATGTTGGTGCAGCTGTTTCGTTCATAAGACTCCTATAAGTTAGGCTTTTTCAAGCTTCTCATATCGTAAAAGTATTCCACAAAATCTTCAAATTTATTTTTTTCAATTGAATTACGAATATCTTTCATTAATTTATGAAAATGCCATAAATTACATATAGTCATAAGAGTACTGGCTAACATTTCATTGCAACGATCAAGATGGTGTATATACCCTATGGAATAATTTTTACATGCGTAACATTCACAAGTATCACTGATTGGTTTATCTGAAGATTTATGAATCGAATTTCTAACTTTTACAATCCCCGTATCTGTATAAATATATCCATTGCGACCATTTCTAGTGGGTATAACGCAGTCAAACATATCTATGCCATATCTAACACCCTCAACTAGTTCTTCAGGTGTCCCTACACCCATAACATAGTGTGGAATATCATTTGGTAAGACTGGAGCTAACGATTTAAGAATTTCTGATTTTTTTTCCCGAGGCTCTCCAACACTTAGCCCTCCAATTGCTATACCATCAAAATTTAAAGATGAAATATAATTTAGTGACTTTAAACGCAGGTCTATGTATTCACCTCCCTGAACAATACCAAATAATAAATTATCTTTTTTATGTAGATCAAAGTATTTTTTTGATTCTAATGCCCATTGATGTGTAAGAGCCATAGATTTCTTAGTATCATTAATATTTGAAGGGTATGCCGTACAATCATCAAATGCCATTAAAATATCTGAATTTAAATTCAATTGAATCTGAATAGAATCTGCTGGTGTCATAGTAATTTTTTTACCATCCAATGGAGATTTAAACTCAACTCGATCTGAAAATAGTTTTCGTAATTTTCCTAAGCTCCACACTTGAAAACCCCCAGAGTCGGTAAGTATTGATCTATCCCAATTCATAAAATTATGAAGTCCTGATAAATCCTTTATTGTTTTTGATCCAGGTCTTTGTTCAAGATGAAAAGCATTACCCAAAATAATCTCAAAACCAATATCTTTAAGCTGATCAGGAGTAACTGCCTTTACAGCTCCATAGGTTCCAACTGGCATAAATACTGGAGTATTTACTTCATATGTTCTGGTTTTAAGGATTCCCCTTCTGGCATAACCCTCTTGATTTAAAATTTTGAAAGACATTTCTCTATTAACATTGCATCGCCATAACTAAAAAACCTAAGTTTATTTTTAATTGCATATTCATATGCATTCATGACATTAGATTTATCCCCAAATGCACAAACCAACATCAATAAACTTGATTCAGGTAAATGGAAATTAGTAATAAGACTATCAACAACCTTAAATTTATATCCATCCTTTATAAATATATCAGTTGATTGATGACCTGTATTCATTTCCTTTTTCACAACATTATAAGCAGATTCGAGTGCGCGTAATGTTGTAGTCCCTAATGCAATAACCCTTCCACCATTGGATCTACATTTTTTTATTTCTTTATTGATATTTTTAGGAATATAAAAATTTTCGGTATGCAAAGTACTTTCTATTGGGATTTTGTTACTTTTAATTGGTTGAAAGGTTCCATAACCAACATCTAATGATATTTTAGCTATTGTAGTTTCTTCACTTAATTTGATTAATAATTCTTTATCAAAATGTAAAGATGCTGTTGGTGCAGCAACAGAATTATTGTATTTATTGTTAGAGAAAACACTTTGATATCGCTCTTCATCAATTTGTTCCCCTTGTCGTTTTAAATAGGGTGGTATAGGCATTGAACCAATAGTGGAGCAGATTTTATCTATTGATTGAGAAAACTCTATTCTTGTAAATTTATTATCTGATGAAGTAATTATTTTAATATCTAAAGGAAATTTAGCACTAAAAAGTCTCTGCTTTAGAAGTTTTTTATTAAGTCCTCTTGTTAAGCAATTAGCTGTAAATTTATTTATTTTTTCGACGATTAGAATTTCAACCCTCCCACCTGTTTTCTTATTTAACTCTAACCTTGCTTGAAAAACCTTGGTTTCATTAATTACCAATAGATCATTCCGATCTATTTTTTTTACAATATCCGGAAAATTTACAATCCTGTAATCAGACTTATCAAGACATAATAACTTTGACATTGTCCGCTCTTTAAGAGGATATTTTGCTATCAAGTCTTGTGGTAAATCATAAAAATAATCTGATTTATAGATGTCGTTATCCATTGAATGTATGATATCAGTTCTGGGGATGTGGTGGAATTGGTAGACACGTGCGACTCAAACTCGCATGCTGAAAGGCGTAACGGTTCAAGTCCGTTCATCCCTACCACTATTAGAAAAATATAATGTACAATGAGCCTATGCTAAGGTTAGTGAGTTTAATTGTTTATTTTATCTTTGGAGCAACAGTCATTAGTATTGATGTTGTTCGTGGTAATGCTGCATATTCAGAAAAAGTAACCATTAGCAAAAGTGTTTAAAATTTCAACTTTCTTACCATTAATATTCTGCACCTTAGTATTTGCTAATTGTGAAGATGAATATGTTGATGGAGTTGGTTGGAAAAAAATCTATTATCCGTCAGATGGTTCTCCTCCAACAGAGGCAGTTGGAAGATGTCAAAATGAAGAAGAAAAATTACTTACTCTAGTAGCACTTGGTTTGGTCGGATGGTTTGTGTACGAGAATTTCAGTACAGAATTATCTATATACTCTTCAAGCAATATCGATGTATTGCCATTGGACAGCATTCACATTAGCATCCCTGCAAATCCAGAATTAAAAATTACATTATTTGAATTTAGGTTTTAAATAGATTCTTCTTTAATACCAAAATCATAATTTTCACTCGCAATTACCTTAGTTGGTTGGCTGTCATCAAAAAAATTAATTTCTTTCGCATGGAGCATCATTCGGGATTTTGATTCTGGAAAATGTTTAAGATAATATTTGCTATCACCCACAATTGGATGTCCAACACTATAACACTGAAATCGTATTTGATGAGTTCTTCCGGTAATAGGTATGGCAATAATATTACTAAAAACTTTTGATGAACTGAGAATTTTAAATTTAGTGATTGAATTTTTTCCTAATTCAGACTCAATGGATTTTCGTTCATTATTCATTTTTTTTACCTCGATATTAGATTCAATCTTTTTTAAATCATTTGGCCACTGTCCGTGCACAATGCATTCATAAATCTTTTTAACACTCTTTTCTCTAAATTGTTTGTGAATGGAGCGTAGTGAAGACATCTTTTTTGCAATAATTAAACACCCACTGGTTAACCTATCAATCCGGTGTGCTAGCTTAAATTCATCAGAGTGATTATAAATTTTTTTTACTATTTCAATTATTCCAAAATTTAAACCCGAACCACCATGAACGGAAAAATTTGGAGGCTTATTAATTACGATATAGTTTTTGGAGTCGTAGATTATTGATTTTTTAATGACATTTATATGATTTGATAAATTTGGAGACTCACCAATATTCTTTTTTTCTGTAAAAATCGGACAAGAAACTTTATCATTTTGGATTAATTTATAGTCAGGTTTAGATTTTCTATCATTAACTTTAATCTTTGCCTTTCTTATAGAGCTATAGATTTTAGATTTAGGTACTTTCTTATATTTAGATAAAAGAAAATTGTCTAAACGACGGCCTGAATTACCCTTATCAATAATTAAAAATTCAATTTTTACCATTATGCTGTAGAATATACCATTAGCTTACAACTTAAATAATTACATTACATAAAACAAAGTAAGCATTAAATATAAATATAAACAAACAGATAAGAACAATGGAAAGAGAATTTAATCAAACAAGTTTTATTTTATTAACCTTGAAAATTCCTATTTAAAAATATACAAATCCTTGTTCTTATCCTTTATTAAAGGATAAAATGAAAAAAATACTTATTGATACAAACTCAATTAATGGCAAAAGAAGTGCATTAATTGATGGTGAAAAACTAATCGACTTCGACCTAGAATTTGAAAGCAATAACTTTCAAAAAGGAAGCATACATAAAGGAAAAATAACAAAAATTGAAGCTAGCCTTGAAGCTATATTCATTGAACTTGGTTCTTCAAGACATGGTTTTTTACCATTTAAAGAACTATCTGCTGAATACTTTGACTCATCAAAATCAGGAAACGACAGATTTAAAATTAAAGAAGGTGACGACATAGTTGTTCAAATAGAAAAAGAGGAGAGAGTAAATAAAGGTGCTGCTTTATCAACATATATTTCACTAGCAAGCAGATATATTGTGTTGATGACTAATCATCCTACAGGAGGTGGAATATCTAGACGAATTAGTGGTGACGATCGAGATAAGGTAAAGGTATTAATGGATAGTCTGAATGTGCCCGAAAATATGAGTGTAATAATTAGAACTGCCGGAATTGACAGACAGACTGAGGAATTAAACTGGGATTTGGATTATCTTAAAAAACTCTGGGTGGAAGTTGAAAGCGCAATTAAAACCTCGAAAGCTACACAGCTTATATATGCAGATCAAAGTTTAATTCAAAAAACCATAAGAGATTATTTTAAAGAAGAGATTGGTGAGCTAATTGTAGATAATGCTAAAGACTTTGATAATGCTAAAACATATGCCAACAAAATTGTCCCTGAGTTTGTTGAAAAAATTAAACTATATGAAGAAGATATACCACTCTTCGCTAGCTATGGAATTGAATCTAAAATTGAATCTGCTTTTTCACGAGAAGTTAAGCTTCCATCTGGAGGATCACTAGTAATAGATTCAGGCGAAGCACTAACCTCTATTGATATTAACTCTGCAAGATCAACGAAAGGAACTGATATTGAAGAAACTGCTCTAAAAACAAATTTAGAGGCTGCCAAAGAGATAGGACGGCAAATTAAATTAAGAGACTTGGGAGGATTATTAGTCATAGACTTCATTGATATGGAAAATGAAGATAGTAATGGCAAGGTTGAAAAAGCTATGTATGAATCAACAAAGCATGATCACGCTAGAATTCAGCTAGACAAGATATCTAGATTTGGTCTACTTGAAATGTCTCGACAAAGAATTAAGCCTGCATTAAATGACTTAATGGGAAAAACAATCTGGGTAAGGTCTGTCGCTAGTGTTTGTGAGTCAGTATTTAGGTTAGTAACAGAAAAGTCTATTAATAATAGATCTAGTGTTCTCCTTTTAAAAGTATCACCTAATGTAGCTAACGAATTATTAAATAGATATAGAGCTAATATAGCCGAAATAGAACAGAAATTTGGAACAAAAATAATGACATTCATTGATCCATATAAACAAAATGATAGTTATACCATCGAGATTAAAAAGAATGCTTACTTAGATTATGAGCAAACACTTGAAGAATCTTCTCAAGCATTTCAAAATAGATCGAGTTACAATCTCAAAGTTCCAAAAAAGAAAACACAAGCATTGGTAGAAGATGTGGAGTTTAGGAATAAACCAAAAGTTGACCCAAATAAAAAAGGATTTCTGGATTCTTTATTTGGTTTCTTCAAAACTGAAGAAAATCAACCAACAAAGCCAAAGAGGAAATTTAATAGAGGTCGATATAACAAAACTCAAAATAAATCAAAAAATCCTCGAAATTTTAAGGGTAAGCCTCGCTCTCCACAGAATAAAGCACCTAGCTCTCCACAGAATAAAGCACCTAGGAAACCAATGAAAACAAGTAAACCAAAAAGAATAGTCAATGGTAATCTTAAATCATCACCAGCCAATACCCCTGCCCCACTTCCTGCAGATGATATTGGAAATAGAGTTGAAGCCAAAAAGACTAGACCTATAAAAAGGGCAAAAAATGATCCTAGGGCAAAAGATTAATAGCATAATCAATCAATTTCCTTGATAAGGACAATCCTGGTGGGATTAAGGGCAATTCGTTTTTGTTAAACCATCCCGCTGATTCTAGTTCAGTTTCATCAACTTTTAGATTACCTTCAACTGCATTTGCTATGAACCCCATCATTAATTGATTAGGAAATGGCCAAGTTTGGCTTGAGAAATATCTTATGTCCTTTACATTAATTCCTACTTCTTCTTTAATTTCTCTAGCAACACACTCCTCAAGCGTTTCTCCATATTCCACAAAACCTGCAAGAATTGTAAAAAAGGGTGAATTTATATGTTTTGCTAAAAGAATTTTATCTTTACTTACTATCGCAACAAGAATGCAAGGTGATAATTTTGGATAGTAACTTTTTTTACATGAATCACATTCTTTTGATAAGTCAGATTTAATAGAGCTTAATTTTTTACCAGTTATAGAACAAAAGTTATTTGCATATATCCATTGATAGAGCTGTGTAGCTCTAGAATATATCATTAACATAGATTCGTTAATTAAATATTTGAATACATCTCTTTGTTTTAAAGGTATAAAATCTGAAACAGAATTTTCTTTTTGAGAGATAAACAGTGCAGATTTATCCGATGAAAAAATTTTGTATGCTATTTCAATATTTTCAGATTTCTCAGAAATAATACTATTTGTTTTAGTGTTTAATAAAATATTTCCATCTTTATCAAAAAAAATATGCATGCCAATAGCATCTTGGTTTAGACAAATCTCAAAACAAACATTAAAATCACGCATATTTATTATTTTTTAGAATATGAATGCATCAATCAACATATTTGTAAATAGTTTCCTTGGAAAAGCTCCATTGTGGTATAAAACCTCAATTGTAAGTTTTTTAATTGTAAACCCAATCCTATATTTTTGCTTAAAATTTACAGGCATGGACGCAGGTTTTTTCTTAGGTTGGGTTCTATTAATCCAATTTATTTTTACCTTAATCTTCTCTATTCAATGCTATCCGCTGCAACCTGGCGGGCTCTTAGCATTGCAAGCATTATTTCTTGGATTAACAGACCCATATCATGTCTATCATGAGATAGAATCAAACCTTGAAGTTTTATTGCTTTTAGTTTTCATGGTTTCAGCAATATTTTTTATGAAAGATTTATTGTTGGTAATTTTTACCCAGCTAATAAAGTCATTCAAAAGTAAAATATCTTTATCTCTTTTATTTGTTATTTCTGCTGCTTTTTTATCAGCTTTTTTAGACGCACTAACTGTGACAGCAGTTTTAATTTCAGTATCTATTGGTTTCTTCAAAATCTTTGAAGAAAATTTTCTTGCTAAAAAAATAAGTAAAGATGAATTTGAAAAAGGAAAATTATTTTTAGCAGATATAGTAATGCATGGAGCTGTAGGTACAGCATTGGGTGGAGTATGTACAATTGTTGGAGAACCACAGAATCTATTAATTGCTACAAAAGCTGGTTGGGAATTCAATGAATTTTTTATCAGGATGGCGCCAGTCACTATGCCTGTATTAGTTTTTGGTTTGCTAACTTGCTTTATTACGGAGAAATTTAAACTTGCCTCTTATGGAGAAAACTTACCGGAATCCTTAAGATCAAAAATTATTGAAGACTCTGATTCAAGAGCAATGAAACGTTCAGACCTTCAGAATTTACATTTGAAGATCGAAGCATTGCTTGGTCTATGCTTGATTATAGCCTTAGCTTTGCATTTAGCCCCCGTCGGAATAATTGGATTGTTTCTATTGGTTGGGCTTACATCAATGAAGGGAATAATATCTGAACATTATTTAGGTGATGCATTTAAGGAATCATTACCATTTACAGCTTTACTAGTTGTATTTTTTGTAATTGTTGCTGTAATTAATGATCAGAACCTTTTTACACCGATTATAAATCAGGTATTTATGTCGTCTGCAGACTTACAAATCCCTCTATTCTACCTAGCAAATGGGGTATTATCTGCCATAAGTGATAATGTATTTGTTGCTACTGTTTATATGAATGAAATCGTACTAGCACTTGAAAATGACGTTATTTCAAGATCTCAATTTGATAAACTAGCAATAGCTATTAATACCGGAACGAATCTTCCAAGTGTTGCAACACCAAATGGCCAAGCAGCATTTTTATTCCTTCTAACTTCCTCGCTAGCACCACTTATAGGTTTGTCTTATTTAAGAATGGTTATCAAAGCTCTTCCGTATACAATTGTGCTTACACTAGTCGGCCTTATTTGTGTAATTCTCTTTATCTAAAATATGAAAAGATTCTTTTCAGTTGCACCAATGATGAAAAAAACTGATAAACATTTCAGGTTTTTATGCAGTCATCTATCAAAAAAAAGTTTTCTTTTTACAGAAATGATTCATTGCAATGCAATACTTAGAGGAGATAGCTCTAAGCTTCTCTCCTATCATAATTGTGAAAACCCACTATCACTTCAATTGGGAGGCTCAGATCCTAAAGACTTAGGCGCAGCAACACAGATAGCCAGTAAATATAATTATGAAGAGATAAATTTAAATGTTGGATGCCCATCCAAAAAAGTTAAGTCAGGAAACTTTGGTGTTTTTTTAATGAAAGATATACCGCTACTTCAAAAATGTATTGTTGAAATGAAAAAAAATACCTCTTTACCAATAACGATTAAATGTCGTGTAGGTGTTGATGAGTATGAGGGTGAGAAATTTTTGAATGATTTTATAGAAAGAATCACAGATGTTGGGGTGACAACATATTTTATACACGCTAGAAAGGCAATTAGTGGATTGGATACTAAACGTAACCGATCAATTCCACCATTAATGTACGAAAAAGTTTATAGAATCAAAGATAAATTTCCAGATCTAGAAGTCATCTTGAATGGCGGTATAAGTAATGCCAATGAATTAGACAATCATCTTAAAAAAGTTGATGGTGTCATGCTTGGACGGAAAGTTTATTCAGATCCTTCATTTCTTTTGTCGATAGATAAAAATCTTTATGGTGAAGATACTTTTTGTAGCATTGATAATGCATTAAAAGAATATATGAATTACATTTTAAATTTAGACAATAGAAAAGATTCAAATAGAGCAATTAATCATCTAATGCAATTTATCAAATCACTTTCTATCGAAAAAAATAAACGTAAGGAAATTTTAGAAAAACTAAATAATAAAAATGAGGAATTAAACAGCATATTCGATGATTTTACTCAGGGCTGTCAAAGAAATCTATCTCCAAATCTATAAGAAAGTCATCTTCAATCTCACCGTCTTTTACAAGATAATCTCGAGATTGCAAGTAAGCATCTCTCACAAAATCATATTTATCTCCAATAATTAAATTTTCTGCAATCAGTAGTCTTTCCCTTGTTTCCAATACATCAAAAACATTTAATATTAATGATGCTTCTTCATCCGATACTGAAAGGTTCCCAGACAAAAACCAACTTGTTGGTTTAGCAAAAATATCTCTTATTGTTGTTGGACCCAAGAAAGGTACAAACATATAGGCCCCTGAGGGAACACCCCAATATCCAAGAGTTTGACCAAAATCTTCATCATGTCGATCTAGGCCAAGATCAGAAGCTACATCAAATATACCAACTACACCAACAGTACTGTTTATTAAGAATCTAGTCGAATCTTGAGCAGCAAGAAAGAGTTTGCCTTGAAGAAGCTGATTTACAGCTGTATCCACTTCAGATAAATTGCTAAAAAAGTTAGTAATGCCGTCTTTAATTAGCTGAGGGGTATAGTTACTGTAAGTCTCTGCAGCTGGCCGTAAGAAATACTTATCTAGATCATCTGATATTACAAATACTGTTCTATTAATATCTTCAAATGGATCCTTATCTGCCTGATCTTCACTTATTGAGAAAAAAGATATTGTTAGAATTGCTGTGAAGAAAAAGCGATTTAATTTCATTTAATTAAAATTCGGTAAATATGCGTATATTTTATTACTATTCAAGCAATTATTATAGATTTCTTTTTTTGTTAATCGAGGAACAGTTCCAATAACCGGAATATCATTAAGATTAGCTGATAGTGATTTAGAATTGATTATATCTTCCCCAAAAGAGAAATTTTCAGACATATTCTCTATTACGCCCAAGATACTAATCTTGTATTTATTTAAGAATAGAACTGTTTTTTTTGTGTCTTCTATAGATAATGAATCATCACCGCATACTAAGATTGATTTTTCTACTTTTAGATCATTAAATACAGTAATGTATGCATCTCCTGTTCCTGGCGGCATATCAAATAGTAAAACATCAACATCTGTCCAATTTACTTTATTATAGAGACCGATTAATACCTTACTTAGCATTGGCCCCCTCCAAATCGCTGGTTCATTGTTTCGAAGCACTAACTCCACCGAGGAAATTTGTATATTTTCAACTACCACTGGTTCAAAAATATTACTCCCATCACTTTTTTTGACATCATTAATGTCAACTTTAAACATATTAAATATATTTGGACCATAAATGTCTGCGTCAAAAATGCCTACTTTATATCCGTCGTATGTAAATTTTTTTGCCAGTAGATACGTTGTGGTAGTTTTGCCAACTCCTCCTTTCGCTGAAGAGATTGCAATTTTGTCCATACTACTAAAAGTAACATATAATTTTAAAACATACATGAGATATATAGTTACAAGTGGATTACCATATGCCAATGCTTCTTTGCATCTAGGGCATATATTAGAAATAATACAGACAGATGTTTGGGTAAGATGTTTAAACTTAGACTCACAGGAAGCATACTATTTTTGTGCTAGCGATACACATGGCACACCTGTAATGTTAAAAGCAAAAGAGCTGAATACTGGTCCTGAAGACCTTGTGTCGTCAATAAAGAATGAGCATGAAAATACGTTCAAGAATTTTAACGTCAATCTATCTAATTTTCACACTACACATAGTGAAGAAAATAAAGAAATAACTTTAAAAATATTTTCTGATTTACTTAAATCTAAAAACATCTACAAAAAGAAAATAGTTCAACTCTATGATGAACAGGAAAATATATTTCTATCAGATAGATTTGTTAAAGGTACATGTCCATCTTGCGGTGCTAAAGAACAGTATGGTGATGCATGTGAGGTATGTAGCAGCACATATGACGCACTTGATCTTATTAATCCTATGTCAACACTATCAGAATCTAGGCCTATTAAAAAAGAATCAACCCACTATTTTTTTTCATTATCGAACTTTAAAAACTTTTTAGAAAAAAACGTTGTCAAATTATCAAAACAAGAACCAGTAGTAAACAAGATTAATGAATGGCTTAATGGTGGCCTAAAAGATTGGGATGTATCAAGAGATGAGCCTTATTTTGGTTTTAAGGTACCAGGTGAAGAGAAAAAATATATTTATGTGTGGCTAGATGCTCCAATAGGATATTTATCTTCTGTTATGAATTGGTGTAAAACCAACAACAAAGATTTTAATGAGTTTTTATCAACTGATACTAAATTGGTTCATTTTATTGGTAAAGACATTATCTATTTCCATATGTTATTTTGGCCTGCTACATTGCATGCTGCAAAGCAAAAACTTCCTGATGAAGTATTTGTTCACGGTTTTATGACAATTGAAGGTAATAAGATGTCTAAATCAAGAGGAAATTATATTACTGCTGATGCTGCATTAAATTATGCTGATGCTGATTTCTATAGATACTATATTTCATCAAAATTAAATGACGATGTTTCTGATATGGATTTTAGTATTAAAGATTTTATACAAAAAATAAATAGTGATTTGGTTGGAAAATTTGTAAATATTCCTAGCAGAACATCAAAATTTATTAATAAGCTGGGATCTTCACAGATAATTCTGAACTCTACGTCACTAAACAATAAATATCATGACACTTACAAAGAAATAATATCTTGTACAAAATCAAGAAGTTATTCAAAAGCGATTAAATTAATTATGTCTGTTGCTGATGATGTGAACTCTTACATTTCGTCTGAGGAACCATGGACCCTTGCTAAAAATAATAAAAATGAAGAGTGTTTAAAGGTCTGCTCAAACGCACTTGTAGTGTTTTCAAATTTAAATATTCTCTTATCGCCATTTATACCAAAGATTGCAAATAAACTATCTAAATTCTTAAATATCAAAAATATGGAATACGATAATGTATTTAGTCAAAATATAAGTGAAATAAATGAATATACCCATATTATTAATAGACTAGAAGAGAAAGATTTTGAGGGGATGATTAATTATGAACGATGAAATAACAATAGAAGATTTTATAAAACTAGATTTACGAGTGGCTAAAATAAAAGAAGCTGTGGAAGTTCCTGAGGCAGACAAGCTTATAAAACTTATATTAGATATTGGCGAGGAAGGTGAAAAAACTGTATATGCTGGTATTAAAGCAGCATATTCATTAGATCAGCTTAATGGGAAGTACGTTGTTGTTGTAAATAATCTAAAACCAAGACAAATGAAGTTTGGTCTATCAGAGGGAATGATTCTGGCAGCTGGTCCTGGTGGAGCGGAAGTTTTTATGATTTCACCAGATGATGGTGCTAATCCTGGTATGAGAGTGAAATGAAAACAGACATAATAGTAATTGGAGCTGGTCCAGTAGGACTTTTTACTGTATTTGAAGCTGGGATTCTGGGTCTCAATTGTGTCCTTATAGACA
>CENG01002303.1_pt1 | contig 20539 bp, 22 predicted proteins | sample 530131 | NCBI WGS metagenome assembly CENG01 (sample SAMEA2591057, study PRJEB7988) | marine metagenome | biome: marine biome (ENVO:00000447); feature: surface water (ENVO:00002042) layer; material: saline water (ENVO:00002010), including plankton (ENVO:xxxxxxxx) | depth 5 m
TAATTCTGCCGCCTTTATTAGGTTATTCTTTTCTTTTGGCGGACACGCTATTGTAAGATCTCTTCCAAAGATTCTTAGTGAGATCGTCTCAGTATTACTCACTACGCGCCTTCCTCAAATCTTTTTCAAGCTTTACAATTTCTTTTTTGTGAAGCACCTTGTCTTTTTTCCAACCCCTTTCTCTTTTTACATAAGCATCGATGATGCCTTTTTGTTCTTCAAATCTTTTTATAAGATTATTTATTCTATCTTCTAGGTCTTTTGAAGTTAATTCAGAATCTTTAGACATTTTGATAGTTTAATTCTACTTTAATGAATTGGAAAGTTTGTTTAATAAAAGAGTAGAATAAGCAGATGGACAACACTATATATAAAAAAAGAAGAGATAATTTAGAAGAAATACTACCAAATAATTCTGTTTTATTGCTTCCTGGAGCTGATCTCCAATATAGAAATGCTGATTCTGCCCATGCTTTTAGGCAAGAAAGCAGTTTTTTCTATTTTTCTGGATTTTGCGAACCTTCTTCATTAATTGCAATTATAAATAATGACATGGGTTTAAGCTCAATTATATTTGTACCGCCTAAAGACAAACTTAAAGAAATATGGGATGGTCATAGAGCTGGTCCAATTGGAGCTGTAGATAATTTCATGTTTGATAAGGCATATGACAATAGTCAAATTGATTCTATGATGCCAGATATTTTACAGGGGTCTGAACAAGTTCTGTATTCAATTGGCAAGAAACAAGGTTTTGATCAAAAAGTTATTGATTGGACTACCGCAACCTCTTCTAAAGATAGACACAGTAAGTCTATAAATATTACTGATGCTTCATCATTGATCGGTAACGTTCGTTTAATAAAAGACGATCATGAAATTGATCTAATTAAAAAGGCTTGTGAGATTTCTGCAGATGCTCACATCGAAGCAATGAAAGCTGTTAAAGAAGGTGACAATGAGCAATATATTGAGAGTCTGTATATTCATGAATTTTCAAAAAGAGGAGGTAGGTATCCAGCGTACACTCCTATAGTTGCAGGAGGAGAGAATGCATGTGTATTGCATTATGTTGAAAATGATAAGGATCTTAAAAGTAACGAATTGCTTTTAGTTGATGCTGGTTGTGAATATAAAATGTATGCAGCCGATATAACAAGGACTTTTCCAGTAGGTGGCAAATTCTCAGATGAGCAGTTAAAAGTTTACGAGATCGTTTTAAGGGCAATGAATGCTGCAATAGATTCTGTCAAAGTAGGAAATAGCATTATGATGCCTCAAGAAATTTCCGAAAAAGTTATTACAGAAGGATTGGTAGAAATAGGAATTTTAGATGGTGATCCAGATGAGCTCCATAAAGAAGGAGCATATAAAGATTTTTACATGCATAAAATAGGTCATTGGTTGGGCTTAGATGTTCATGATGTTGGTGATTACATGGAAGGTGATGATTTTATGAAATTCAAACCAGGTATGATTACGACAATCGAACCAGGTATATATATTAGCAATTCAATGGATGTCGATAATAAATGGAAGGGTATCGGTGTTCGAATAGAAGATGATATTCTCGTGACTAAAGATGGCAATGAGAACCTGACAAAGAAGGTGCCATCCGATCCTCATGAAATAGAATCATTAATGTCATAAATTTTGAGTACTGTTGTAACCATATCTGGTGGCGGTATTATTGGAAATTATATTTCTGCTCGCCTTCATGCAAATGGCATTGATACTAAAGTAGTAGAAAAAAATAAGAATTCTAAACATCAATCAGAGAAAGTCAGAACTCTAACCCTTAACCCTTATTCTAAAAAACTACTTGATGAAATTGGTATAGAGGTTCCTATTGCAGAAATTAAGTACATTAGAGTAATTGATGGAGAGGGCACAGGAGCAATAGATTTTAATTCAAATGAGATACATGAAGAGAATTTATCTTATGTAGTTTTCTTCAATGATTTGCACAATGCACTTCAAGAAAAAGAAGTTTCAAGAACTATTTTTGAAAATGAATTGATTCAAATTAATGAAGACATTAACGACTATTTTTGTGAAGTTACACTTAAAGATAAAACAAAACATTCTTCAGTATTTGTTGCTGGATGTGATGGAAGAAATTCAAATGTTGCCAAGTTATCATCTTTCAATCTTAAAAGTGCTGATTATGGTCAAACCGCAATAACATTTACTGCAAATATAGAAAAAGATAATGACAAGGAAGCTTATCAAGTTTTTTCTGATAGGGGCATTTTTGCAGTAATGCCATGTCCTTTAAGTAATCATGAATCAACTCATACGATTGTTTGGTCAATTGAAAATAAAAATATTGAAAATGGGATATCTATTGAAGAATATGCAGAAGAAAATCTTGCTTATTTTGAAAATAAATTAAAAATGAAAATTAATGCTTGTTCTTCATTTTTAAGCTTTGGCCTTAAAAATCATTATTTTGAAAATTATATATCTGGATCAACAGTTTTAATTGGTGATGCAGCTCACTCTATTCATCCCTTAGCGGGACAAGGAATAAATTTAGGTTTTGCAGATGCAGATGCATTTTGTGAAGAGGTTATTGAGGGATATAAAAGCAGAATGAGAATGAACAAAGATTTAGTTTTAAAGCGGTATGAAATTAGAAGAAAACAAATGAATCTTTTAATGCTTAGATCAATGGATTTCTTTGTTGAAATCTTTAGATCTAAAAATCTAGCAATAAAATTATTGAGAAATTATGGACTCTCGGGTGTTAATAAGATTAATTTCTTAAAAACTTTCTTTATAAATCATGCCTCTGGTAAGAATAAGTTATAATTCATATGCACACCAATATTAGATCTTATTTCAAGCGAGGTTAGAAATGAAAAAAATATCTATTTGTGCATCTTTATTTATCTTGGTTTCATGCGCATATGAACCTGCAGATGAACTGACAATCTACACATCCAGACAACCACAGCTAATTGAACCAATTGTTGAAAAATTTAGCTTAGAAACTGGAATTAAGGTGAATTTTTTATCTGGAAATGCACAAGAATTAATGGAAAGAATTGATGTGGAGGGTGATAATTCTCCTGCTGATATTTTTATGACTGTAGACGCGGGAGTCTTATGGCAAGCAGCTGAGAGAGATATCTTTAGCAGCACTAATTCAAAGATATTAGAAGAAAATATTCCATCATATTTACGAGACTCAGAAAACAAGTGGTTTGGTTTATCAAAGAGAGCAAGAACAATTGTTTATTCTAATGATCAATTTAATGATAATGATTTTTCAACATATGAGGATTTAGCTGACCCAAAATGGAAAGGCAAATTATGCTTAAGAACATCAAAGAAAGTTTATAACAGATCTCTGATGGCAAGCATGATAGATGCTTATGGTTTTGAAAAAGCAAAAGAAGTAGTTACAGGATGGATATCAAATCTTGCTACTGAAGTATTCTCCAACGATACAAATGCTTTAAAAGCTGTATCGAGTGGACAGTGTGGCCTAACAATTGTAAATACGTACTACTTAGCTAGATTATTGGATGACCCTCAATATGATAATTTGACTCTTTTTTGGGCAAATCAAATTGATAGAGGGGTTCATGTAAATATTTCTGGAGCTGGAATAGTTAAAACTTCTAAAAACAAACAAGCTGCAACTTTACTTTTAGAGTACTTGTCATCCGAAAAGGCTCAAGATTTTTATGCATCTGCAAATAAAGAGTATCCAGTTCTAGATGGAGCCATGGTGCATGCTTCAATTAAAGATTGGGGTGAATTTATTGAAGATAATATCAATGTTGGTATATTGGGCTCACTTCAAAAAGAAGCAGTATTTCTTGCACAAGAAGTAGGGTACAAATAATTATTGTTATTTAAACTTTTTCGCCGCGAGCTCTTATTTCTTTGAGAACTTGACTGATGCCTTTTTTGTCAATGATACGCATACCTTTTGCTGACACCTTTAGATTAACAAATCTGTTCTCAGATTCTACCCAAAACTTGTGGGTATGCAGATTGGGAAAAAATTTTCTTTTTGTTCTATTGTTAGCGTGAGAAACATTATTCCCAGACTGAGGTATTTTTCCTGTTACTTGACACTTTTTACTCATAGAAACGCGATTTTATAGAACAGAAGCATACTTATCAATACTATAATCAATTTATATGAAACAAATTTATATCCTAAGGCATGCTAAATCATCCTGGGACAACACCAACCTAAGTGATTTTGATAGGCCTTTGTCTAAAAGAGGAATAAATGATGCAGTCAAATTAGGCAAATTTATATTAGCCAACAAAATAAGAGTATCTAATGTTATTTGCAGTAACGCCAGGAGAACAAAAGATACATTTGATTTGATCTCAAAGGACCTTGATTTTTCAATTGAAAAAGTAATATATACAGATGGTCTATATTATGGCGAACCTTATAAAATTATTGAAATGATAAAAAATCTTGATGAAAAAGATTTAAGTGTTTTGATAGTTGGACATAATCCTACTCTACATATGCTTATTGAAAAACTTACAAATAAATTTATTCATAAATTTGCAACATGCAATTTAGCAAAAATTACTTCTGAAAATACATGGAAAGATACTTCATTTGGATCTTGTGAGTTAAAATCATTAACCAAACCAAAGGAAATAAAAATTGAAAAATATCAAAATTAAAATACTCAATCCACTTATAAATGAGTCAATACCTCTTCCAGAATATAAAACAGATGGCTCTGCTGGTATGGATTTAAGAGCCTGTATAGATAGTGAATTAACATTAAAATCTAATTGTACTGAGATGATCCCAATTGGGTTTGCAATGTATCTAGAGGATCCTGGTTTGGCTGCTTTAGTAGTTCCTAGATCTGGCCTTGGGTCTAGGCACGGAATTGTCTTGGGTAATTTAGTTGGCTTAATAGATTCTGATTATCAGGGAGAATTAATGGTTCCTGCCTGGAATAGGTCTGATGAAGATTTTGTAATAAAACCAGGAGATAGGATTGCCCAAATGATTATAGTCCCTGTTGCTCAAGTTAATTTTGAGACTGTAGATGATTTTGAAATGTCTAAAAGAGGAGAGAAAGGATTTGGAAGTTCTGGTATTAACTAGAAGTGTTATTTTTTACCGAATCTTTCTTCAAATTTTTGTACTCTACCGCCAGAGTCGATAATTTTTTGTTTGCCTGTGTAGAAAGGATGAGAAGAAGATGAAATTTCAACCTGATAGTATGGATAAGTTTTTCCATCATGCTCTTTAGTTTGAGAAGTGTTCAGTGTTGAATTAATAATAAAATATTCATCCACACTTGTATCGTGGAACAGAACTTCACGGTATTCAGGATGTATATCTTTTTTCATAATAAAATTAATTTAGGATGAGAACTATATCAAAAATAAAACCCATTACAATTAAAAAATGAATATTTTTTACTATGATATTGCTGTAAATGTTCCTCTGAGAAAGTGCTTTACTTATAAATCAAATACAAAAATTCCAGTTGGTACCAGAGTGCAAGTTAGCTTCGGGACAAAAAAAGTCTTAGGTATTGTTATAAGAAAGCTAAAAAAAATTAATCCACAGATCAAGAAAAATACCATTAAAGATGCAATACCAATTGATGAACATAAATGTTTTGATAAATCCACTTTTGATTCTGTGCTGTGGGCATCAGAATATTATCATCATCCAATTGGAGAAGTATTTTTCTCATTTATTCCAACTATCCTAAGGAAAGATGCTTCAAAAAAAATTACTCGTATAAAAACTAAAATAAATTATTCAATTAATGAAGCAGATAAGTCTTTTGAATTAAACGATGAGCAAAAAAAAGCAATCAATAACATTTCAAAAATTAAGGGATTTGATCCCTCTTTATTATATGGAGTTACTGGATCTGGTAAAACAGAGGTTTATTTGCGCTTGACTGAAAATTACATTAAGAAAGATAAATCAGTCTTAATTCTCGTTCCAGAAATTAATTTAACACCTCAGCTAATCAATCGTTTTAAAAATAGGTTTAATGGTGAAATAGGGGTGTTCCACTCCAATTTAACACCTAAAAAAAGATTTGAGACTTGGATAAAATCAAAATTTGGCGTAATTAAAATTGTCATTGGCACAAGGTCATCTATCATGATGCCCTTAGATGAATTGGGATTAGTTATTGTTGATGAAGAACATGATCAGTCATATCGTCAATCGGAAGGCTTTAAATTTTCTGCTAGAGATATGGCTATTAAAAGATCACAAATCGAGAATATTCCATTGATTCTTGGCTCTGCAACACCATCACTTCAAACTTTAAAATTAGTTTCTGAAAAAAAATTTAAAAAATTTGAAATTCTAAAAAGGACTGACGGCAAAAGCCCGCCTAAATTAATTGCTTTGGATATTAATAACTCAGAATTAATTGAAGGTATCGCTGAAGAGAGCATGACAGCAATAGAAAAAACAATCAGCAAAGGTGAACAAGCTCTAGTTTTTATTAACAGAAGGGGTTTTGCACCATTATCTGAATGCGCAGACTGTGGTTGGGTGGCATCTTGTAAATTATGTGATTCAAATTTAGTATTTCATAAATCTAAAAATAGATTAATTTGCCACAAATGTGAGTCTGTTTTTAAAGTTTCTAAAGCTTGTCCTGAATGTAATTCATCTAAAATAGAAACATATGGACTGGGAACTGAAAAAATAGAGGAAGTTTTAAAATCAAAATTTGTAAACATTCCTATCATAAGATTTGATCACGACTCAACAAAGAGGAAAGGATCACTAGAAAAGATATACTCACAAATTCATGAGAGCAGAGCAGCAATATTAGTTGGGACACAAATGCTCACCAAAGGACATGATTTCCCAAGAGTAACTATGTGTGTAATATTAAATGCTGACAATGGATTAATTAGTCCTGAGCTCAATGCCATAGAAAAAATATCCCAACAACTAATTCAGGTATCAGGAAGAGCTGGAAGAAATAATAATTTAGCGAAGGTCATCATACAAACAAGATATCCTGATGACTTAAATCTCAAAAAAATTAAAACGGGTAATTACAAATTGATTGCAGATCAATGCCTAGAAAACAGTAAATTAAAAAACTTTCCACCATATTCAAGCATTTGTTTATTGAGATGCACTTCTCCAAATTCAAATAATTGCCTAAATTTTCTAAATAGAGCTCATCAAATTTTAAAAAGTAAAAACAAACTGAATGCTATTGGGCCTCTTCCGTCAATTCCGTCAAAAGTCAAAGGAAATTCAAGATTTCATTTAGTTCTTCAATCTTCAACTAAGACATATTTAAATAGGGTTTTAAAATTCTTAATAAATGAGTTCGAAAATTGGCCAGAGGCAAAAAAAATTAAATGGTCATTTGATATAGACCCTTATGACATGTCTTAAATATTTATTTTTAGAATTTGACCAGGAAAAATCGGTTGCCCATTAAGATTATTTAATTTAATGATTGAATCAACTGTAACACCAAATCTAATTGATATTTCGGACAGCACATCTCCTTTTTGAATCTCATACAGAACCATATCCGGATTCATCTCTATTGTTGTATTAGAAATTGGTTCTTGCTTAAAGTAGTTATGAATTCCTAAGAAAATAGATCTAGCAATCATTCTCCTGCCAGCTTTACCCTTTAATCTTGCGGCATCTTCTGGATTTGTGATAAATCCAGACTCAACCAGCACAGAAGGTATGTCAACAGACTTTAAAACTCTAAAATCAGCATATTCAACATTTTGTTTATGTATTTTGGTATATGGATCTCTTTTAAGTTGCTCCAAAATTTTTGTACCTAGGATTTGGCTTTGATCAATTTTATTTTTATACATTTCTGGATAATTGTTTCGAGCCCTATCTTCATTGAAATCATCATCTTTTAAATTTTTAATATCGGCTTGTATTCGTTTTCTTTGTTTTTCAGATAAATTTCTTGCAACAGTGCTAGATGCTTCATCGGACCATATGAAAACAGATGCTCCTTTAACAGATTCAAGCCTAAAACCGTCAGCATGAATTGAGATAAATGCGTCTGCACCTTTTTTTCTGGCTTCTTGGTACCTGCTATTCAAATCAATAGTTTCATCATTTGACCTAATCATTACTGGATAATACCCAGAGGTATCTCTGAGCGTTCGCTCAAGCTCTTTTGCAATTAAAAGAGTTACGTCTTTTTCGAGTATATTATTTGGACCCACTGCTCCAGGATATTTCCCTCCGTGGCCAGCATCAATAGCGATAACAATATCTCTAATGCTATTTTCTAAATTTTTTATTCTTTTTGTAACTAAGGTAAGCATTACTCCATTTTTAGTTTGAACTTGAGTTGGCTTTTCCCAAAAAACATTTTCATATAGATCAATGACTATTCTTGAAGTATCCCCCTCTGATATTGATCTTATTTTTTTAATTGGATAGTTATAGGAAATATTAATATCCTCTTTTAATTTTGTGTCGTAAATATCCAGCACCAATCTAGATGGGGTATTTAATGAATATGATTTTACTAAAGAGACTTTTTCTAACAAAAAAGATATTTCAACACTCTTGTCATCCTTTTCAATTACTTCATTAAAAGTTAGTTCATTTGAATTAACAAAAGAAATAAATAAAAAGCTTATTAAAGATAATCTATACATTATTTTTATCTAATCCCAAAAATATATTATTTTTAATATTAAAACTTGCTTCTCGAGATTTATCTAGATGTTCTAAGTTTATTTTCATATCATATGGTCTTGGTTCTTTTAGTCTTTCCGGCCACTCAATAATTATAATTTTCTTTCCATTTATTTTTCGATCTAAATTAAAAATTAATATGTCCTCAGCTTCATTTGTTCGATACAAATCAATATGCAGAAACAGCAAGTTATTAAATTCGTACTCTTCGCATAAAGTATAGGTTGGACTTTTTACGTTTCTGCTCCATCCAGAATTTTTTAGGATTGATTTAGTAAGAAATGTTTTCCCAGTTCCCAGATCTCCATTAAGATGGATTTCAATAACATCAAAACTGGATTTCAATAATATATTTGCAATATTCTTACCCAGAATATTTGTCGCTGAATCATCTTTAAGTATCAAATTATTCATTTAAAAGATCTCTCGATATTGATATTAGAGATGAGGCATTTAAACCAATTTCACCTGTAGCTTGTTTAAATATTTTTCCTGCTCTTGAGTGAACTGCAACAGCAAGAATGCAACTATCGAGGATTCCCATGCCCTGTGCAATCAATGATGACAAGATACCTGCTAGCACATCACCAGTTCCTCCAGATGCAAGCTCAGGACCTCCTTCAGAACAAATAAAAATTCCATCTCTATCATTTGAAGCTATTAAAGTTCCATTACCTTTTAGTATCACGTGTGCATTATATTTTTTTGCAATGTTCTTTATAGAACTAACTCGATCTTTTTGAACTTCTTCAGCACTAATATTAAGAAGTTCACCTGCCTCGCCTGGATGCGGCGTTAATACTAAATTTTCAAATTTATAACATTCTTTTTTATAAAAATCCTCAAAAAAATTAAGGACTCCAGCATCTAAAATTACATTTTTAAAATTGACTGTTTTAAGGCAATTCTGAAAAGCATTATATGCCCACTTATCATTTTTCAGCCCTGGACCAAAAAGAAGTGTATCAATTTTTTGCATTGATAAATCGCTACCAATTCCTGAGCACATCACTTCAGGGTTTCTTTCTAGGCTTGCTTGAATATTAGTACTGTGCGTTTGAAGATTTATAAGACCAGCTCCACAATATAAAGCTGCTTCAGACGAAAGAATTGCAGCTCCGCCCATTCCTTCAGAGCCCCCAACTAAGAGCAATCTCCCAAAATCTCCTTTATGTGAATTCTCATCCCTTTTAGGAACCTTTATTTTAATTGAATCAAAATTAAATTCATTCATACAAGAATATTATTTTTTAATTATGCCCAATCTATCTGAATGGAAAGATCCAATATAAATATTTTCATTAATTGGGACTGCAACTGTAGGCAATCCAAAAACAGTTTTACTATAAGAGTATATATTTTTTGATTCCAAAGATTCCTTATTTAATTCATGAATTGAAAAAGGAAGTGAGCATGCAACTCTATCCACACAATCTCCCGCATCATTTGGCTGAAAGTTTAATGCAGTTATCCATATTGATTCATTCTTAATAAATGGATTATCAGGTGATTGAATAAAGGCGCTACCAATTTTTGTGCTTGATGATAGATCAAAAGCTGTGAGATTGTCTCCTTGGTTGTAGCTTATGTAGATAATATTTTTATCTTCTTCTAAAACAATTCCATTTGGACCACTTCCATCTGAATTAGGCACTTTAGAAAAAGAGTTGTTTTCCCATTTCACTAAATATCCAGAGTTACTTTTTAACAAAGAAGTTATAAGCCATTTATTCATTGTTATGTCTCTTTCATACATGTGAGTAGCATAAAAACTTCCATCTTTTTTAAGGCTTATATCATTGAAATACAGATTATCTGGAACATTGACACAACCCCTCCAATAAAATTTCCACGCATCATTTTCTTTAAGCAACTCAAACATCTCCACAGTTTCATATGGATAATGACTAATTACACCAAGCTGATATCTTCCATCATTTCTTTTTATTAGATCTATTCCATGTGGCCCATAATTATCTGAGTTTTCTCTCTTGCAAGTTAAATCACCCCATATATTTTTTTCAATAGAAATTTTTGGAACTATTCTCTCATTTGTTGCTAGATTCATAAGTGCAAAATAGCCAGGTTCGATTTCTACATAGGGCCCAACACCTCCCATTTCAGAAATTAGCAAATATTCTTCATCTGGAGTTATAGCAATATCTTCAGGATTTTTAAAACCACAAACTAATTGTATTTCAAGATCAGATTCACATGCACTAATGTCTTTTTGTGGCCCAATATAATCTGACAATACTATTAAAAAAGATATAAAGATAAAAAATATTGAGATGGGGATAGATATTTTGAAATAATTATTCATGTATAAAGATAATAATTTCTTTACAGAATCAAGAAAAAATATAACTACAAGACCTCTTATTGCTAAAACAATACCCAACGTAAGAGTGGTTATTGCCCATACTCTTTCATACCAGAATTCATTTTGAACACCAAAATAAATACATAAACAACCAATAAGAAAAGTAAAGCTACCAGTTTTTATTAAACTAGTTGAATTTAAAACCCATTTGCCAATGATGCTTGTGAAAGGCTTAATCAGAATTAGTATTGAAAGAAGTAAAAAAAAGAAAAAGTAAAAGTAATTCATTTAAAACCTAAAATAAACGTTTTTTGATTATATCAATAATCTCTAAAGGTTTATCTAGAGGCACATGATGCGCAGCTTCATCAACTTTCTTAAAATCCATAATATCCGAATACATATTTTTTATATTTGGCAATATATTTCCACTCATCAATAAACTTTCAGCACCATATATAAATAAAGTTGGGCAGTTGAAGCTAAATTTGTAGCCAAAAAGTCTTTCAAGACTATTGAACATTAAGTCATCAAATTTCCATCGCCATCCGTCTTGAGTTTCTTTTACAGAATATTCTGCAATATATCGAAGAAACCAGGTGTTATGACACGTTTGTTCTGGCATTAGTCTAAAGCGTTCCAATATAGTTATTTTCTCAGGATAATGTTTTATCTTCCTTAGTGGCCCACCTTCATGCTGAGAAGGATCGTAATCTGGAGGCCTTATAAAAGTATCTATCATTATTAAGCTTGTAACTAAATTCTTATTTTCTGATGCAACATATGCAGCAACTTGGCCGCCAAGAGAATGACCCACTATATAAATATTTTCGATGTTCATCTCAATTTTTTCCTTATCAATAATTGAAAAGATACACTTTCCAAAGTCTGTAATGCTATATGTATCTCTGAAATCTGAGTCTCCCATACCAGGAAGATCTACTGCTATTACATTTGATTCATTTAAAAATTGCGGTGCAATAGGATCCCACCATTTTTTATGTGCGCCAGTACCATGAATGAAAATTAGAAGATTAGTTGAGTTATTTTTAGAAACCCATTTTGAATAGGATATTTTTCCATCTTTATCATTTATAGATTGTTCAGAGGGCTTAATATTAATTGATTCTTTGAACCAAGTGGGAGCATTTGATATATCATTTTTAAGATTGTCAGTAATCGTCATAGGAAGTATTCTAAGCTATATCAAGAAGATTTATGAATAATATTTTAATACCAGCTGCGACTGTTTTGGTTCTTAGGGATTCTAAACAAGGAATGGAAGTTTTGATGGTCAAGAGATCTAAAAGACCTCCCTTTGGCAATCTTTATGTATTCCCAGGAGGAAAAATTGATGATCATGATCATTCTAGTGATTATGATAATTATTGTGATCGTCTAGATGATATTTCAGCCTCAGACAAACTTGGTATAAAAGATGGAGCTTTGAGTTATTGGATTGCTTGTATAAGGGAGTGCTTTGAGGAGGTTGGCATATTAATGGCAAGAAAGAAATCAGGAGAGTATCTAAATCTTAATGGAGACGACAAAAAAAAATATGATATCTACAGGAAAAAATTAATCAATAATGAAATAAATTTATCTGACATTTGTAAAAAAGAAGAGTTAATTTTAACAACTGATAACATTACTCCACTATCACATTGGATAACACCTAATATAGAAGCAAAAAGATTCGATACAAGATTTTTTATAGCATATCTTCCAAAGAATCAGACTGAAAGTCATGATGGAGAAGAACTAACACATAGCTTGTGGATTAATCCTAAAATAGCTTTAGAAAAAGCTTTCGCTGGAGAAATGCCAATGATTATGCCAACGATTAAAAACCTAGAATCTTGTTTAGAATTTTTTAATGCAAAGGATATGCTTGACCATCAAATAAAGTTAAAAAAAGAAGATATACCATCGATACTACCAAAATTTTTTAAAGAAAATGGTAATTGGGTTGGGCTTCTCCCAGGAGATGAAGGATATGATGATCGCTAATGGTTAGTTTATTAAAAAAAATAACAGCTCCAAACGGTGGAGTTTTTACTGGAAAAGGAACAAATACGTATTTAATTGGAAAGGATGAAATTACAGTTGTAGATCCTGGACCTAATATTCCTGAGCATATTGAAAATATCATCAATCATGGCAATGGAAGAATTAAACAAATTTTGGTTACACATACACACACTGATCATTCACCAGCAGCACTGCCTTTATCAAAAGAACTAGAGATACCTATGTATGGCAGACTTGTAGATGGAAAATCTGATTGGGAAGATGAAACTTTTAAACCTCACAAAATTTTAAATCATGGAGATATTATTGAATCTCAAGAATATTCGATCGAAGTCATTCATACACCAGGACATGCTAGCAATCATTTATGTTTTTATTTAAAGAAGCAAAAATGTTTGTTAACTGGAGACCATATAATGGATGGATCTACGGTCGTTATTGCTCCACCTGATGGCAACATGCGAGACTATTTAAATTCACTTCAATTACTTAAACAATATGATATAGATTGCTTTGCACCTGGCCACGGTAATTTTATGGATAACCCAAACAAAACTATTGATTCAATAACTAGGCACAGACTAGCAAGAGAAGCCAAAGTACTAAGAAATATAAAAAATCATGGAAGTCAAAAGATAGATGATTTATTAAAACATGTATATTCAGATGTTAATGAAGTTTTGTTTCCTATTGCTAAAATGAGTCTTTTAGCTCACCTTGAAAAATTAATAGAGGATAGAGTTGTTGTTTTTGAGAATGAAATCTACTCCTTATCTTGACCTTTCTTTTTAATAAGCTTTTCTAACTTATCAAGATCAAATTCATCTGACGTATTAGATTTAATAAGATTGATCTCATTATTATCCCTTTCTTTTAAATCAACTTTCATACTATTGCTTTTTTCAGCCCTCTCAATTGCAACTTTTTTTAACTCTGATTCCATACAATCATACTGATCAGTAACTTCTTGAGTTTGACGATCTATTTTATCTAGCCTCACAGGCACTGGTTGATGATGCATTGGTTTTTGAAGACAAGTTATAGACGCTCTTCCTACAATTGGGTCATTAGCTATTATCTTTTCATATGAACCATCTTTTGGCGTTACCTTGCAACCAACCAACACAAATATACTTAAAATTAAAAAAACATTTTTCATAAGCTTTGTTTATTATTAACTAAATCATCTACAACCAATGGATCTGCGAGAGTTGTTGTATCGCCAAGATTTTTAAAGTCTCCTTCAGCTATCTTTCGTAAGATTCTTCTCATAATTTTACCGGATCTTGTTTTTGGTAGAGCAGGGGCATTCTGTAATAAATCTGGCTTTGCAATAGGGCCTATTTCACTTGAAACAAATTTTATCAATTCCTTTCTAAGATCTTCACTAAAAACTTCTCCTGTCATTAATGTAACGAATGCATATATTCCTTGTCCTTTTATAGGATGTTCTATTCCCACAACCGCAGCTTCAGCAACTTTATTATGAAGGACAAGAGCACTTTCAATCTCTGCTGTACCAAGTCTGTGCCCTGAAACATTCAAAACATCATCGACACGACCAGTTATCCAGTAATAACCATCTTCATCTCTTTTAGCACCATCTCCAGTAAAATAAATGTTTTGATATGTCTCAAAATATGTAGATATCATTCTTTGATGATCGCCATAAACAGTTCTAATTTGACTAGGCCAAGATTTTTCTATGACTAAATTTCCAGCATTATTTCCATTTAGTTTTTTTCCTTCTTCATCAAATAATGCAGGCTGTACCCCAAAGAAAGGAAGAGTTGCTGATCCTGGTTTTGATGGAGTTATACCAGCGATTGGAGAAATTAGAACAGAACCAGTTTCTGTTTGCCACCATGTATCTATGACATCGCATGCAGAATTCCCAACTATGTCAAAGTACCATTGCCATGCTTCTGGATTAATAGGTTCTCCAACCGTTCCTAAGACTCTTAAACTTTTTCGGCTAGTTTTTAAAACTGGTTCGTTGCCTTGAGCCATTAAGGCTCTTATTGCTGTTGGAGCAGTATAGAATACGCTCACATTATATTTGTCGCATATTTCCCAACATCTTGAGGAGCTTGGATATGTAGGAATACCTTCAAACATAACTGTTGTAGTTCCATTTGAAAGTGGACCATAAAGAATATAAGTATGACCAGTTATCCAACCAATGTCTGCGGTACACCAATATATATCTGACTCTTTAATACCAAATAAATATTTGAAACTTATATGAGCTCCAAGCAGATATCCAGCAGTGGTATGAAGGACGCCTTTTGGTTTTCCGGTTGATCCTGATGTATACAATATAAATAGTGGATCCTCGGAATCCATAGGCTCAGGTTCACAAATATTTGAAACCATATCTCTAATTTCCTCGTACCAAACATCTCTAGCTTCATTCCATTTAATTACACCATTTGTTCTTTTTATAACTAAAGTCTTGTTTACATCAGGACATTTTTTTAAAGCTTCATCAACATTAGCCTTAAGAGGTATTTTTTTACCTCCTCTAATTCCTTCATCAGCAGTAATTACTAATTCACAATTAGCATCTAAGATACGATCTTTTAAAGACTCAGGTGAAAAACCCCCAAAAACAACTGAATGAATTGCACCAATTCTTGTGCAAGCTAACATTGCAAAAGCTGCTTCAGGAATCATTGGCATATAGATACAAACTTTGGAGCCTTTTTTTATGTCGAGGGATTTAAGAACATTTGCAAATTTACATACTTCTTCAAATAATTCTGCAAATGTAAATTGTTTAGTTTCTTCAGAATTATCACCTTCCCAAATAAGAGCAACCTTATTTGCTGAATGAGGCAAGTGACGATCAATACAGTTCAAACTTATATTTGTTTTACCTCCTTCGAACCATTTAGCATTTGAGAATTCTCCACTATGGGTGGTATCAAAGCCTTTAATCCATGAAATATTTTCTTGGGCAAGATCCTTAAAAAAAACATCAGGATTTTCGATTGATTTTTTATATAAAGCCTTATATTCCTCAAAATCTTTTATATGCGGATTTTCTGATTTAGGTTTTATCACTCTTGTTTTTATTTAATTTAAATAATTGAAGGCTGTGGATTTACAAAATTAATGCCTTTAGGATTAGACATAATCATTGTTACAAGATTCTCATAATCTGATTCATTGGATTCGAGGTCAATGTCAGCAGCATTAATTATTAAAAGCGGTGCTGATTTATAATCTAAAAAGAATCTAGAATATGCATCATTTAGTTTCTCAAGGTAATCTAACGTTAGATATTGTTCATTAATATTTCCTCGTTTAGTTATTCTTTCTTTTAAAATTTCTATTGGCGCTTGAAGGTATATAACTAAATCTGGTGAAGGAGCATCTAGTGTTATATGTTCATAAACTTTGTTGTATAGACCTAATTCTTCGTTTGAAAGAGTAACTTCCGCAAACAATCTATCTTTCTCAATCAAAAAATCTGCGACACGAACGTTCTCAAAAAGACTTCTCTGTTTTAGATCTTGTATTTGTTGCATCCTTTGAAAGAGAAAAAATAACTGAGTAGCAAGGGCAGATTGTTCAGGGTTTCTATAAAAATTTTTTAAGAATGGATTTTCCGCTGGCTGCTCTAAAAAAGCATCATAATTGAACGTTTTTGCTACTTTATTTGCAAGGGTTGTTTTACCAACACCTATGGGACCCTCAATGGCAATATATTTCGGTAGTGGTACTTCGTTTAAAGCTGGTTTCATAATCTACTATTCTTACTTATAGATTATATTAACTCTTCCTGGAAACCAAATTTTTTAAAAGAATTTTCTTCACTAACTTCATTAAGATCTAATATTTGCTGTTTCTGAGAAGCAGAATTGTTTTTTTGAAACTTTGTCCACCAATCACCTAAATTACTTTGACAGTTAGAAGCTCTCTCTCGAATAAGAAGAAAATCATAAGCAGCTCTAAACCTAGGATGTTTGAAAGTTTTATAAGGCTGTTTTCCAATTCTGCTATGTAGTTTAAGTTGAAGAACCCAAATATCTTTTATGTAGCTATGAAATTTTCTAGGAATTGCAGTAATTTTTTGTTGATTCCTAAGAATTTGATCCATGGATCTAAAGAATTTTCTTAAGTTTATTTCTTTATCACCTCTAGATTTCTTTAGAAGCTCAGGCCAGAGCATAGCGGCAATTAAGAATCCAGGTGTTACAGATTGATCATTCTTAACTCTTTTGTCAGTATTTTTTAGTGCTTCTTTTATTAAATTTTGTGAAAAATGAGAGTTGCTTGGACTAGTTAAAATCAAATATTTATTTAAATTAAAAGACACTAGTTTATTAAAGTTTTTTTCAGCTATACCACTAAGAAAAATCTTACAAAACTCATCAAACATTCTGGCATTAGATATATTGTCTAACAGATAACCTTTTTTATATATTGCGCTTTTGACGTCTCTATCTATTTTAAAACTTAGTTTATTGCTAAATCTAATTGCTCTAAGGCTTCTAACAGGATCCTCAGAAAATCGTTTCATTGGATCTCCTATAGACACAATTTTTTTATTTTTTATATGGGCAATGCCTGAATTATGATCTTCAATTTTTCCTGAAGTAGGACAATAGTAAAGCGCATTAATAGTAAAATCTCTTCTAAAAGTATCTTGTTCCAATGTACCCCAGATATTATCTCGCAAAATCTTTCCAGACTGATCAGTAACTAAATTTCCTTCATTTGCCTCATCATCTCCAGATCTAAAAGTGGCAACCTCAATCAACTCTGATCTATTAAAAATATGAACTAATTTAAATCTTCTTCCAATTATCCTTGACGCTTTAAAAGTATTTCTTATTTCGTTTGGCGTTGCATTTGTAGCAATATCAAAATCTTTTGGAGTAATGCCGCACAACAGATCTCTAACGCATCCGCCTACTAAATATGCTTGAAAGTTATTTTTTTGGAGGTCTTCTACAATTGATATTGCAAATTTGCTTATTTTTTTATTGTCTATCAAATTATTTTATGTTCAAGAAATATTACCCATTTAATTGTTTCTCTTTAATTTCATCTAATGTCTTACAATCAATACAATGGGTTGCTGTTGGTCTCGCCTCTAATCTTTTGATACCAATTTCATCGCCGCATGAATCACACCAGCCATAGTCATCTTGTTTAATTTTCTCTATTGAAATAGCTATTTTATTAATTAACTTTCTTTCTCTGTCTCTTGTTCTTAATTCAAAAGCAAATTCTTCTTCTTGGGAAGCTCTGTCAATCGGATCGGCATATGTTTCACCCTTTGTTTTTAAATGAGCAAAAGTTTTTTGCATTTCTTCCTTAAGGTGTTCTTTCCATAAAAGAAGCACAGCAATAAAGTGCTTTTTCATAGCAGCACTCATATATTTTTCATTTTTTTTTGGCTTATAAGGAGCGATCTTTGATTTATCGTTAGCAATTTTTGCAACGACTTTCTTTATAACAACTTTTTTTACTTGAGTTTTTTTCTTAGCTGGAGCCTTCTTTAGTGAAGTTTTTTTTAAAACAGGCTTCTTTGTTTTTGTTATTTTCTTTTTTATAGCTTTTTTAGCAGGCATGTGTTCTCACAAGTTTTTTAGGGTGGAGAAAATATCAGATACTAAGGAAATAAGCTAGCTTTTTCTTAATTTATTTGAAACTTCTTCATAACCTTTAGGGGTCAGCCTTGGCCCAAATGTTTGAACCACTTTGGACGAAGCATAATTACTGAACTCTGCACATGCTTCAATATCATTTCCATTTAGGTATGCATGCATAAATGAACCAGCAAACATATCACCGGCTCCATTAGTATCCAAAGGATCAATTTTGATTGCAGGTGAAAAAATTTCATCACCATCTTTGATTACAACACTTCCTTCAGAACCTTTTGTAATAGCGATCATGTATTTTTGATTTTTATAAAATTCTATTGCTTCTTCAAGGCTTTCGGTTCCAGCAAACGCAATAGCTTCATCATCATTACAAAATACCATGTCAATACCATAAGATTCTATTTCTTTAAACTTATCTCTAAAGCCATGAACAATACCTGCATCAGACAATGATAATGCCTTTAATGTTTTTTCATTATCAATGTTTTTAAGAACAGAAGTAACAGCATTAAAGTTTTCATCACTAGTTACCATATAACCCTCGATATAGAATATTTTTGAATTTTGAACTGCATCATAATCTATATCTTTTGGTCCAAGAAACGCACTTATGCCTAACATACTGCTCATGGTTCTTTTAGCATCAGGCGTTACAAATATTAAACATTTTCCAGTAGGCATATCAGATTCTTCTTTGCTTACTCCAATATGCTTAACTCCAGCTATTTGAAGACTGTCGAGATATTTTTTTCCATCGACGTCATCAGCCACTCTGCAAACATGATGACAGCTTGATCCATAGTTTGCTGCCGCAACGAGCGAATTAGTTGCTGATCCCCCACAGTCTGAAACAGAATTAACACCCATTTCTTCCAGTTTTTTTATTATTGGAGCGTGCTCTTCTGCAGATGCAAGAGTCATAGAATCCGCCTCTAAACCAATTTCATTTAAAAAAGAGTGATCCACCATATATTGTGTATCTACTAAAGCATTACCTAAAGCGCTGATATCATATTTCATTCTTATATTCCTTCTTTTAATATTTTTCTAACTATCTTAATTGTATTATTAATTTCTTTATTATTGTGTTTTGTTGATATAAAACCTGCTTCAAATTTTGAAGGGGCAAAATATATACCATTTTGAATTGCTGAGTTGAGAAAACTTTTAAAGTAATTATCATTTGTATCAATAACGTCATTAAGGTTTTTAGGTAACTTTTTGGAGAAGAAGAATCCAAACATTCCTCCAATTTGATTTGTTGAGAATGGAATTTTATTAACTTTGAACAATTCATTCATACCTTTTAGTAGGTTGCTTGCTTTATTTTCTAGTGATTTATATGGATCATTTTTAACAAGGAGTTTAATTAAAGAATATCCCGCTGCCATTGCAAGAGGATTTCCTGACAATGTACCTGCCTGATAAACAGGACCATTTGGGGCAAGATAATCCATAATGTCTTCCCTGCCTCCAAATGCACCAACTGGAAGCCCACCCCCAATAACTTTTCCAAGCGTGGTTATATCAGGCTTAATACCATAGATTTCTTGAGCACCACCAAGAGAAACCCTAAACCCGGTCATAACCTCATCAAAAATTAGCAAAGAATTATTTTCATTAGTTTTTTTTCTCAACAATCTTAAAAAAGATTTGTCACTAGGTATAAAACCCATATTGCCTGCAATTGGTTCTATTATTACTGCAGCCAGATCATCTTTTACTTTTTCAAATGCATCTAGGAAATCTTCCTTATTATTGAATTCACAACTTATTGTTTGCTTAGCTAGTTGTTTTGGAATTCCTGGAGAATCTGGTAATCCAAATGTAGAGACGCCGGAGCCTGCTTTAATAAGAAGTGAGTCGACATGACCATGA
>CENG01113875.1_pt1 | contig 20362 bp, 19 predicted proteins | sample 530131 | NCBI WGS metagenome assembly CENG01 (sample SAMEA2591057, study PRJEB7988) | marine metagenome | biome: marine biome (ENVO:00000447); feature: surface water (ENVO:00002042) layer; material: saline water (ENVO:00002010), including plankton (ENVO:xxxxxxxx) | depth 5 m
AATTTTTTTCTCCATGGCAAAGACATCCATCATTAGCCGCAGTCCCGATACCACTTGGGGCTGATGTTGCTAAGGGAATCATGAGACCAAGGATAACGATTCCAATCAATGCCCGCAAAGAATCCCTCAAAGATACCACAAATTGCTTTCATTTGAACCTTTCATGTTTGGTACAGAATGAACAACACTTCAAAAGCAAAACATGAAAATTTTAATGGTGATAACATGAACTTTGAACAGACTATTTCACCCGACTTTGATGCAGACGACGTTGACATCTTCGCAGAATTAGGATCCCCTTCGGTGCAACCAAAGCAAGCATCAAACCCATTACACAGCATACTTCTGGAGGAGGATGCTCCGACTGAAGCCGATCCGCAACTCGTTGCTGGATTGCTTCAAGTCCTCGCACAACACTCGATTCGTCAACACAATTCCGATCCAAAGAACGTTATGCCAGAACATGCGCAAAACGTAGATTTGAATTCCGCCCGTGTAACACTGATTGATGACGAATACAGACTTTCTCTTCTGGTTGAACTCCAAGGAAGCCAACACATTCGCCCCTGTGTCCGTGCCCAACATGATTCAGGTCAAATCAATCTCGTTGAGGAGCCGGACATTCCGTCGAAATGGAAGCCGCTTTACGACTTGCTGGAGAATGCCTTCAAGCAAGCCATTCTATCGCTCAAGACAAGCACTCAGTTCTTGTGAAGAGTCAAATCCCATGCGATCTCAATCTCGCTGCTAAGTGAGTTTGAGACAGAGCAATATTTCTCATGAGACTTCTCGATGGTTCTCCGGACCAGCTTCTCAGGCACGTCACCTTCAACATGATACATCATGGTGACCTTTGTGAATGAGCGCGGATATTCATCACGCCGAATTGAATCCAAGTCGACCCAGACCTGTCCGAACTCACGATTCTTCAAGCCAATAACGACATCGACTATTGAGCATGCTCCGATCATCTGAAGGAAGATTTGCATTGGCGATGGGCCGTTTTCCCAATCAACATCAATCGACTGCCCTCGCTCATTTTGGCAGTCAAGTTTTGTTCCGCCTTTCCACTCTACCTTACCTCTCATAGAAACTATCGCATCGGTTGGTTCTTGAAGTGGTTATGGGTGGACGTGTTTGAGAACTATGAGCGGAGAACCTGTTGTCATGCAAAACGGAAAACTACACATCCCAAACAATCCGACTATTCACTACATTGAAGGTGATGGAATTGGCGTGGATATCAGCCCAGTCATGATTTCAGTGGTTGATGCTGCTGTTGCAAAAGCCTACGGTGGAGAAAAGAGCATTGCATGGAATGAGGTCCTTGCAGGTGAGAAGGCCTTCAACGCAACTGGAGAATGGCTACCTGAGGCTACATTGGATGCAATGCGTACTGGGCTTGTATCGATTAAAGGGCCTCTAACAACTCCAGTTGGTGGAGGAATTCGGTCACTCAATGTTGCTCTTCGCCAAAAGTTGGATCTCTTCGCATGCGTACGCCCTGTTCGATGGTACGATGGCACACCATCGCCTGTCAAGACACCTGGTGATGTTGACATGATTATTTTTCGAGAGAACAGTGAAGATGTTTATGCCGGTATCGAATGGGAAGCGGGCTCCGAGGGCGTGAAGAAACTTATCGACTTCTTGACGAACGAAATGGGTGTTGACAAGATTCGTTTCCCAAATACTTCAGGAATTGGAATTAAGCCAATCAGCCAAGAGGGTACCAATCGAATCGTTCGTGCAGCATTGCAATATGCAATTGACAACGATAAGGACAGTGTAACTCTGGTTCACAAAGGCAACATCATGAAATTCACAGAGGGAGGATTCCGCGATTGGGGATATTTACTTGCGAAAGAAGAATTCGGAGCTGTTGAACTTGATGGTGGGCCATGGTGTACCATGACAAACCCGAAAACGGGCAACGAAATTATCGTCAAGGACGTTATTGCTGATGCAATGCTTCAACAGATCATTACACGTCCTGCTGAATACAGTGTTCTCGCAACAATGAATCTCAATGGAGACTACATCTCGGATGCTCTTGCTGCACAAGTTGGAGGAATTGGAATTGCGCCGGGTGCAAACATCAACTATGACACTGGAATTTCCATCTTTGAGGCTACTCACGGAACAGCACCAAAGTACGCTGGACAAGACAAAGTTAACCCTGGTTCACTTATCCTCTCAGCTGAAATGATGCTCCGGCATATGGGTTGGAATGATGCAGCAGACCTCATCGTTAAGGGCATGGAAGGAGCAATCAGTGCGAAAACCGTCACTTATGACTTCGAGCGCTTGATGGACGATGCAACATTGTTGTCCTGTTCAGCATTTGGAGAAGCACTCGTGCAACACATGTGAAGCATCAGCGCTTAGGATTCACGAAGCCATTGCTTCAATGTCCGACTGTTCTTGGCAATACCAAAGCCAAACCGTTCCTCAAAGGCTCGTGCAACGACAGTAAAGTCACCATCATGTGTTGCAACAACGATGGAACCAACGTTATCGATTGGTTGCGATGAAAGCACCGCCGCGTATTGCATAATCTTACGATCTGGCTTCTGAGGATAGATTTTCTTTCCATCAATCTCTGTTCGGATGTTCTTACCAGGATAATGTTGGCGCATTTTTGTCAATTCATCGTAAATTTCGCTATGTTGTGTCAAGAATTCGTTCATTGAAGACTTCACTTCATCACCAATAGCCTCGGTTTCTATTTCTTCAGAATTACCATCCCATGTACTAAATTCGGAGATGATTTCATCGACAACCTTCTTCATGTTCTCAGTCGATATGATTGAGTCAAGTACTACATTGTCAACGAGAGAATTCTCGAATCGAGAACGTATGTCGTCAATTGAACGAGCAATGTTTTCGATTTCTCCTCGAACAACCTTTGGCAACCAAAGGTCAACCTTGCCGTTTGCCGCAAGGTATTGCAGGTAACCAGCAAAGTGGGAACGCTGATTTGTGGAGTCCTCGAAATGATTTGAACGGTTGAGTTTTTCCTGAATTCTCTGGTAAAGTGCGTCGATAACGATGTTTGTGTCGACTAAGACCAGCGGTTTGAGAGGAAGATGTCGAAGATATCGACGATCCGATGTACGGATATCAGATTGAAATCGGCGGAACAACATCAATTCTAAATTGGCAAAGGATTTGTTTCGATTTATGAATCGGCCAGAAAGTTGGGCGCGTTCGAGAATGCGTAGTGCATCAAGAGGAGAACTTTCACTTGCTTGTTGTGCCAGCGTATGTATTTCCATTGCATCTGGACTGCGCATCAACATAATGTCGCGATATCGGCGATCGAACGATTTCGAACTTTGAGTACGGTAATCACGCTGCAACGCATTTGTAGCCGCTAGAAGTCGCCCTGTGAACGGTTCTCGAGGGAGTGGTTTTGGATGCTCGTCAGGGTAGGTGTGGAGCAGGTCAAGTTCGTCTTCTTTGAAAACAGTTCTCGTTCGAGTGCGCTCTCCTTCCTCCGTTTCTTCGACAATAATTTCTTGTCGCTTGACGAAATTCTTCAACATTGACGTGGCCTTTGCTGTTTCTTGAATTGATGCTTGATGGGATACATCAAGATAAAGTTGGAATCGTTTGGTGATGGCTGCTCTTAGATTGGGATGCTCTGAAAGGAGTTGTTTTGCCTCTCCCCACTTTTGATCGAATGCAAAATGAATCAGCGCCTTTCTATACAGCATGATTTCCTCATCGTAATCAAAGAATTTTGAGTCGGCTGAACGCTTGAAAAGACGAGCAGCTGAAAGGTTGCTACCATTCGATGCTTCGAGGGTTGCTTGAGCGAGAAGTGCCCAAATTGAACGTTGATGATTTTGTTGATACCACTGAACCAATGCCTCGATTCCGAGGTCGAATTCGTACATCAGTTCTCGAACTCCATCGACAATCGGGTAGGGAATATTTGGTTGACTGAGAACTGTTTCGAGTGTTTCGATAACAACTGATGAATCATCACCTCTCTCCAAAGATAAACGAGCATTGTTGAGACGTAATTTCGATGTAATGGTGCGGAGGAGGGATTCTCCCAAACCAGTTATCTTTCCTTCATCTAACGAATCCAAGAGGTTGTTGAGATGCTTCTCATCAACGAGATGAGATCCTCCAGAAGATAGAGCATTCACAATCTGATTGATGGCTTTGATTCCGTTTTTAGGTAGTGTATCTGTTAATGTTAGTTTGTTCACTGACTCCTCGATTCGCCCCTCCAACAACAGCAGGAGTTTGTGCTCATCATCGCTAATAGACGCTGGAACATCTGTTGATTGGACCACTTGTAAGGCAATCTTTCGAGCCTTTCGAGCCAGTTTCCAATTGGATTCCTCGTGATGAGCGCTCAACAAATGAGCTACAATCAATGTCTCGTGCGGATGCGTAGGGATAGCCACATCATCCTCCAAGAGAATGGTTGACAGTTCATCCAGGTTCAGAGTCTGAACAAATACATGAACTGCAAGAGGTTGAACCTCCACCCATCCTTCACCATTTTGTTCCTTGAGCAAAATCAAAGCCTGTGCACGCATCGAAATGGGGACGATTTCTTCACGAGCGATTGAGATTAATCCACCCTCGTCGATGTTACTCAAATTTGATTCGAGCCAAGCATATGCTTCAGAATTGTCAAGTTGAAGGAGAAGTGGAAGAAGTTCTGAAGCATCCGAGTCATGTTCAAGGGAAATCGACTTGATGATTTCGAGAGCATCATCCCCGCGTTGATCGTTGACATAACACTGAAGCATCTTCCAGCGAATAACGTCAACTCGGCCGGTCGGGGCTTGTTCATGAGTGAGTAATTCGAGACCAATCTCCAACTGTGATGTCGAAGGATTCATTTTTTCCAAAGGGCCATTGAGCCAAGCCAGCTTGAGAAGAGATTGTCCTAGAGCATCGTCTTGTTGGGAGAGATAAGCATCATCCCATTCAACATCACCGCCTGTGAGTATCAATGCCAATTCATAACGTTCTGCAAGATCTTTGTTAGATTTGCGAAGTCGCTCTAGGATTTCTTCTGGAGAAGCATCTGTATTTAGGGCGATAAGTAACGAGACCAACGAAAGATTTCCTTCAAACTCTAGAAGTTGTGATTCAACATTTGGCCATTTCCCAGAGGATAGGCGCTTTATCAAGCGTTTCATTGCAACGAGTTCCTCGGCACTGTAGTGACTATCTGGTATGGAACGAAAGACTTCGAGACATGATTCGATGTCGTATGGGTCGATTGCAATTTCAGACAGGTCAAGTTCTTCATTAGTCGACTTTACTTTTGACTCTGATATTGGGCAAGCCGAAAATTGCCCAAAAACGTCGCATCGCTTTGCCATTTCATGCCAAACTGGATGTACTCCATGGTCAAGGCATTGCGTTCTCATTTCGGTTTCCAGCGGCCCGTGTTCGTCATCGGACCATTGTTCAGCATGGAGGAATTTATTGACGAGTAAGAGGGCGAAACGAAGAGCAGGCGTCTCATCGATCATCGTGTTGATTTCCTCTGGCGAGGGAATGGTTGACTGTTGCCGTCCACGGCGACGACCGCGTCGAAATCGTGGAGACGGGGCTATCGATTCTCCATCTTCATCTTGGCCTGGAATCTCCGTCTCAAGAACTGCAAGTTTGACCAGTTCTTTCCATGGTTTCTCCATGAGGGTAAACTCGGGACAGCGCCCTACGGCATTGAGCCGTCGAGTCTTAACCGTCTTGAAACCCGTTTCAAGACAGGCTGCGAGATAAGATTCCTGCATAGCGCCCCCACCATTCCCTCGGCATACCCCCTTTGAACTCACCGCAGAAGTCACATGGGCAAGAGAAACCCATTCAAGTTACCCTTGTCTCGGTGAAACGAGGGGGAAGGAGTTTTTGGATACGAGAACAATCATCATGCTCATTCACCCTATCCTTGCTGTTGTCTTTGTTTTCTGGCTCGTTCGTCAGTACGGCTGGAGGAAGAAAGGAATGACGTTGAAAGGCGATGACAGGAAAGCAGCACTTGCTCGCCATCAGCAACACGGAGAGCGTTTGCTATGGGCGGGAATTTCACTAGCAATGATTGCGTTTATTGCTCGGGCGATCTCTGGAATCATCGTCAATGATGACTGGACTTCTGACCTTTTGCCGGAAAACATCCATGGGTTTTCTGGCCCAATCGGCTTGGTTTTACTATGGCTTGTAGTCCGATATGGCCGCTCAACAGCAGAAAACAAAAGCGAAAACAAGTCCTTTGCTGTTGAACGAACAAAACATGGTCGAGCATCAGACATGATGATGGCATTGGTTATGATTCACTCATTTTTGGGGCTCATATACACCTTTCAAGTGATCTAAGCCTGGTACTTCAGCGCTACATCCCGATTGTTCCACATCTCAAGCCAGCGTTCCATATTCGCATCAATACCGGGTGGTTGGATTCGACAGCCGCAAGCGTTTGCATGACCGCCCCCGTGAACGTCAAATTCAGTTGCCAATCGTGACAAATCGAACCTGTTTTGCCCTTCAGGTAAAAATGAATTCGCATAGAAACTTGCAGAGAGAGGTGGGCGTGTTTTGTTTCCAATCTCACCATCAGTATATCCATGGATGATGCAACAAGCATCTGCATCGTTCCCAGCAAATGCGGTGATGAGGTAGCCGTTGGATCGATGACCTGTATCTTCGAGCCGACAGATTGCCAAGCGATTGACGATGGTTGTTTTTTCCTGAACAAGCTGCATCAGTGTTTTTCGCGAGTCGCGAGATTCATTCATTCGTTTGCCGACAAGCGGATCGTTGTAAATTTCATCCATGGACGTACTGGTTTGAAACAACGAGAGAAGATGGTGCATGTATGTTGAATCATTATAATTCAAGGTCCTTGAAAGTTGAAGAAGTGGACCATCTTTACGGAAATCCTCTAGTGAAATTCCTCCAGAATCAAGATCATCAACGAGGGGCATAATCTCCTCAAGGTGAGGGAAATTGAATTCATCCCGGAACAATTCAAAGGCTAAACGCGCTGCAGAGGGCGCATGATCCCAATGGACAACTCCTCCCTTCGAGGTGAATTCCTGATGTTCAGAATCGGTTGGTTTGTTTGTCAAATGATGGTCAAGATACCACCCACTTTTCGGATGGAAGGGAAGGTCAACTGTCACAGTATGTTCATCGATTAAATCATCAATTATCCCAGACCGTATGAGGGCCGCATGCGCAAAATGGACCTCTGCATCGGGGTATGCCTTCTTCAGAACCACTGCTGCACACATCCCATCGAGATCCGAATCTGCAACGATTCTACGCACGTGCGGAAATGAAGATGTACCTGTCACATCCATTCGTCTCAATTCGACGTATATTGAACCTCTTGAAGCAAACACAAGACGCGAAGATATCAAACGATATTCCTTGCAGGACTCATCAGAGGGGATAGAATGGAGACTTCCTGTGGCGTCATTCTCGTCAACATCGACAGCATCTTGTTGCTTCAATATCCACAAGGACACTGGGACTTACCGAAAGGTCACGTCGAAGATACTGATGTCGACCATTTGGCAACAGTACGCAGAGAACTTGCAGAAGAGACTGGAATAACTGAACTCAACTTCAATGAGAATTTCGTCGAGAGAACTGCTTACAGTTACCGCCACAAGGGGAGAAAACGAGACAAAGAAGTCTTTTGGTTCCTTGCTGAAACCGATACGCTTGACGTAACATTATCACACGAACATCGAGATCACTTATGGCTTGATTGGGAACAAGCCCTAGCTCAACTCACGCATGATGAGACAAGAACCGTTGTTCGTCGGGCTTGGGAGAACGTAAAATCTTCCAATTAGATATGGTCTAAATCGGCATCATGTTCAGCTTGCCTTAGTATTGAATTTGCTATACCTTCTTCCTTTCCACGTTTACCGAGTGGAAGCCATAGCATCTCTTCCTCCCCTAGAACCGCAGTAATCCATCTACTAAGGACGAACAACCAATCCGACATTCTGTTGATGTAGGTCAACACAAGAGGGCGTACAGATTGTTCTCCTTCGTGTTCACGGAGGTTCACGATGCCTCGCTCCAGTCGACGAGCAACAGTTCGAGCATGATGGAGTACGGCTTGTGGCGGTCCGCCTGCTGGAAGAATAAACGATGTCAACGGTTCAACTTGTGTAAGCCATGCGTCCATATCAGAGACGAGAGTGTCGGCCTGGTTCTCTCCAATCAACACCATATAATCGGGTAAATTTTCTGGGGGACATGCAAGTTCAGCGCCAAGATCAAACAGTTCATGTTGCACACGTGCAAGTGCTGTATCGCAAATGAAGTGAACTCTTCCAGCCCCTTTCCGGTCTCCTCCATCGCTATGGTGCATTGGAAGGCGAGAACATTCCATTCGGACCAATCCGATGATTGAATTAAGTTCGTCGCAATCACCTACAACAGAGAATCGGTGGTCCGATTTCAGACGTCGGCTACCATCGACAAGTGAGGATTCCCCTCCATCGCCGCCTCCAGTGTGAACTCGATCAATCCGAACCATATGCTCCCCTACGCCAAGGGGTGTTCATGCTTCTATGAGTGGTTTTCGGGAAGAAAAGCCTTCATCGAGACCATAGTACCACTCAATATCATCCTCACCACAAGTCCAAGAATACAATTTCAAATGATTGTCAACCACACCATGCCATTCAACTCGCCCGGGGTCAAGTCCTGCAACACGGGCTCCTTGTTCCTCGATTTTCGCTACAGTCTGTTGCCAATGAGCAACAAGCGAACCGAGTAATTCCGACATTTCAACGACGTGAGGGTGTTCAGGAGGAAGTGTTTCAAGAAGTATTTCGATCTCTTCCGTCATATCATGGGCCTCATCGACAATCGCTTGTAAAGTTGACAATTGTCGCTCAACATCTGGCAGTGATTTTCGAACCTGTTCGATGCTTAATACACTCAAATTGTCAAGGTCAAGGCGCTCAATTTCCTCTTGGTTCAAATCTTCCAACAGCATGGGTTGACCAGAAAAGAGTGGTTCTCTGTCAAGATTGAACATGAGGTCATGTTCTTTTTGACACCCCTTAATCTCATCGGAAGAATTCAATGCGCCACATCTGTTTCAATGGTTGATTTGAATTTGCGCAGGTGAATTGAACTTCATAAGAAGGCGCTTTCCGAAATAGACCGCTACGTACATCCAGACGGCGATTTCAATGAATATGAGAACATAATACCAACTTCCCAATGAATCAATCATTGCAATTACATCGAATGGAACTCCATTGAAACCGATGTAAACCGCTTGTGCAAACAAATTTGCAGCAGCCCAACTCATGACCATCCAGAAAAGAATATTCTTGGGGATTTGACTGTTCATGTAATTAAATCAACCTTTACGTTCTTTAAATTAACTCGTTTTTGTTTAGAACTTGAAAGATTATGGAAATCAGGACTCAAAGCCGTCATTCTTCTTCGGTGAATTGAGGCAATCGTTGAACGGCTTCGGAATCCAAATCGGCTAATGCGTCGTGAATAGCGCGGATGTACTCAGAGGCTACTGCTGATTCTCCTCCTTCCCTCTCAAGGTATTCCTTCCAGATTTCCGCTTCTTCATGTTGACCTAAGAAGGTGTGAATTCGGTGTAAAGCAACGTATGCCATTGGGTTAAGATGTTCTTCATCAGCATCCCATCCTTTCTCAAAACATTCGATGGCTCCATTTTTCCCCGTCAAGCGTCCTTGCATCAAGGCTACCATCCCCGCTTGCGACCAAGCTTGTGGAAGTTTACCAATAAGGAGGCCTCTGAATATGAGCCATGTTTCTCCTCCTCCGAGAACAACGATGGTTAGGAAACCTGCCCATTGTTCAATCTTTGAGAGATCATCCCAGGTTGAAACCATGAGCCCAACAACTCCTACGCAGAACAACATTCCCGCATATGGGGCAACCAAAACATCGCGTTGCGTTTGTGCCAATTGATATACACCAGCAACCAATCCGAAACCACCAACGCCAGAAAGCACGATCAAGTGAGCGTAAACAGTCATAGGTTTAGGTGCTGCTTGTCCAATGAGAATCAATGATGCGAGGAGAACAAGAAGCCACCCAAATCGAAAACTTGGCCGAGGGAACGGTTGGTTTTGGCTGTTGTAGATTAGAGCAAAAGCAATCAAAAATTCAAAACCAAGAAGAGCCCATCGCAAACTTGCCTCATCGCTGAATGGGACGCCCATGTTAACGCCTCGGTTTCACTATTGATTAGGATTCGCTCAAGCCTTGTGATAGGATGTACCCTTGATGATTTGCTGAGATCTGTACAATTGCTCCAACATAAGAACGGCAGCAAATTCGTGTGGAAATGTCATTTCGGAAAGCGAAATTCGAGGAAGATTTTGTCCTCGGTTTCCCCACCCATCCGGAGGTCCGATTGCGAAGTGTGTATCCGTTGGAAGCAGCGACCACGCCTGAATCTTCTCAGCAAAATCGACTGACGAGAACATCGAACCTTTCTCATCAAGAAGAAACAGTTGACCTGACATGGATTCAAGTTTCGAAATGTATTTTCCAAGTTCGTCGGTATGAACGTGCACCGTGATTCCTGTGTTTTTCATTCTCGCCTCATAGGTTTCTGCGAGGGATTTCAGTGCTGAATCTTTGATACGCCCGTGCAAGTGGAGATGGAATCGGCCCATATCGGACCGAAGGGACTAGTGTTTTTCATCTTCATGCGAAAGATGAAAGCATAGCGCCACAAAAGACCTGTATGGGTTGGTGGCCGTTTGGTAAGAAAACGACCCGAAGGCAACGTGTTGATGATCCCCTGAGAAAGGACACGCGCCAATGGTTATCCGAACTCCGTGATCTCTGCGAGATGAATTTTGACAACCCTGAAGGGGCGCGAAGGGAAATTCGTCAAATGCAAGTTCATTGGCATCAGGCCTACTCAGAAGGTATCCTTCCAGAATACAACCGAGAGGGGCTCGAAAGTCGTGCTTATCGGCTCCTGTCTTGTGCAGATGATGAATGGATGGAATGGTTGGACAATGATGAATTCTGGAAACCCGGCTGGAGACCTGAACAGGAGTCTAACGAGGATTGAAGAAGGCGCATTTGGTGGAGGTACTATGCCCCAAGCCACGCTGCATGTATTGCAGACCTGTCCGTTTTCTTGGAAGGTTCGTGGACTCGTAGAACATCTCGGCCTCGATGTTCAGGAAGTACAAGTCAACGCCATGCGGACGAAAAAAGACCTTGCCTTCACGAACGGATGGAACAAAGTTCCTGTTTTTACCGATGATGAAGGTGAAGTCGTTGTCGACTCAACACCAATTATGGTTCACATCGATAAAAAATACAACAACGGTACACTATCAAAGCACAGCGGTGATGAGCGTTACGATTCCATGCTCGCTCATGTCGATGAGGCGTGGAAGAGAGCTACGATTCCAATTCTCTATGGATCTCTAGGGACTGCACTAAGTACGACTCGGAGGGTTTCAAAACTTGAGAAGTTTGGTTTCATTTCCCGAAGACTCTACGCTTGGGCAGGTTTTCCCATCATGTGGGGGATTATTGCTCGCAAGCGTGTAAAGAAAGACGGGCGTACTCCAAAGAAACTCTGGCACGATTTGCTAACAGAATACACCTCGACATTCGAAGGTCATTCCTTCTTCGGGGGTCAAGAACCAAATCTTGTGGATTTTGCTGCATTTGGGTATATGCGATCGATTTCACCATTCAAGCAATTCAAAATCCTTGAAGAACACGAGCAGGGTATGAAATGGTACAATGCTATGACGTCAAAACTGAAGTGATTTTTTGAAATCAATCAACATCAAGGGTTTGGAATTCATCCTTGTAGAATCGGGGAGTTCATGGCTCGGTAGCGACAAAGGCGGCTGGATTTATGCTAGTCAGCGACCAAGATATGAGGTCCGATTACCGGACTTTTACATTCTGAAAAACCCACTCACGAGGGGACAGGTCGCTCGCTTACTTGGCGAGGATGAGCAACCCGAAAATCATGATGACCCAATGACTGGCCTCACAGTCAACGAAATTGATTCACTTCAATCGATTCTTGAATCTGCATTTGACTCGATGGAAGAAGACCATCCATTGAATGTAAGGCTGCCTTCTTTCCCAGAATGGAACCATGCGTTTTCACAAATCGAACTTCGACCCGGCATTGTTGAAATCCTAAGTGATGCTGCTGCAACCAGCCATCGTGGAGGTATGATGGATGGTCGTCCACGCCCCGTTGAAACGAACGGCCCCCTGCAACATCATCGACTTGCAGTGGAGATACACCCTCGGAAACAGGATTCCTTTGCAACATCGAATATTCCTGTCGACCGTCCGTTACCAAATACAGTGATTCGATTTGTTCTCTCCCCTCCTCGTACAGAACCTGTGCGAAGAGTGCCGAAGAGTGCTGATGTTCTCGGCAACCTGAGAACTGAGATTGTTTGGACTACAGTACTTGGGATTGTTCCATCCTTTTTGATTCCAGTATTCCGAGGATTTGGTTCGTACGCAATCGACGGGTGGGCCAATCTCTTATTCGGCGGCCTTGTTGCTGGTTTTGTTACTGGAGCAATATGGCGGCCACGACGACCATCGATTCCTTACGAGGAAGGTGTTCAAGAATTGGATGGATCATTGGCTAATGTTTCCCAATAGGAATCCTTACGCATTGCATCAGCAACACAAATTGCAGCCATATTGACGATATGGCGGACTCCATCTTGTCGGGCAACCAATTGCACAGGATGTTTCATCCCCTCAAGAATCGGGCCTGTCATTTCCGCATCTGCGAGTTGTTCAAGCATCTTGTAGACGATGTTCGCCGAAGCGAGATTCGGGAGAACCAAGATGTTTGCAGGACCTGTAAATTCCATGAATGGATACTCTTTCTGAACGTTCGAATCGAGAGCAGTGTCCGCTTGCATTGGACCATCAATCACCAAGGTCGGATCGAGAATGCGAGCCATTTCAACAGCCTCTTCAATTCGGTCGCTTCGTTGTGCACGAGTACTTCCAAAGTTGGAAAACGAAAGCATTGCAACTTTCGGTGCGACTCCAAATCGTCGGGCGACCTTTGCAGTTTGTACTGCTATTTCTGCAAGAGTTCTGCTGTCGGGATAAACATTGACCGTTGCATCTGCAAGGAACAGAATCTTTCCTTTGATGGTCACCATGTAGCAACCAATGAGGCAGTGTGCATCTTCTGCTGGACCTATTGTTTCCAGGACTGGGCGAAGAACGTCGCTGTAATTTCTGCTTACACCGCCAACGAAGCCATCCGCATCACCTGCTTCAACCATCTGACTTGCAAAGTATGGACGGCTTTTGAGTAGTCTTGCTGCATCCGCTTTGGTAACACCCTTTCTCTTTCTGCGTTCAAACAGCGCATCAGAATATGCGCCCTTTCTGCGTTCATCGAAACGAGGATCATAACACTCGTAATCGAAATTGAAATGCATCTCTTCCATCATATTTGCAATACGATCGATTGGACCAAGGAGAATCGGTTTGCATATTTTCTGTTCGGACAGTTGGGCAGCAGCGCGGATAACTTTCTCGTTGTCACCCTCTGGGAACACAATTCGCTTGTTTCGTCGACGTACTTGGTTGATGATGCTTCGCATAATCGAATACGTCATGCCGAGGCGGGCTTCCAAGTCTTCCCTGTATGCTTGAAGTGAGAATTCCTCGCTCGTTACTGACGCAATGCCTTCATCAACAGCTGCTTGTGCAACTGCTGATGCCTCCCAAATGAGGACACGTCGATCGAACGGTTTGGGAATGATGTACTCTGGACCGTACTCCATCGTAGCACCATCATATGCCGCTGAGATATAGTCGGGTACAGGTTCTTTGGCTAATGCCGCGAGCGCTCTTGTCGCCGCCATTTTCATGTTTTGAGTAATGTCACGAGCACGGACGTCAAGTGCTCCGCGGAAGATGTATGGGAATCCGAGAACATTGTTGACCTGATTGGAATAATCGGAGCGCCCAGTAGCAATGATTGCATCACTGCGCACTTCAAGTATTTCTTCGGGCATGATTTCAGGAGTTGGGTTTGCAAGAGCGAAAATAATCGGTTTACCCGCCATCGCAGCAACCATCTCCTGCGAAACAAGACCGCCTTTGGAGAGGCCAAGGAGGACATCCGCTCCCTTCATGGCATCAATCAATTGCCCATCTTCACATTCTGCAGCGAACTTGGCTTTGTATTCGTTTAATTCTCCGCGGGCAAGACGTGCTTTGGTGATAATTCCCTGTGAGTCAACCATTTTGATGTTGAAACGCTCAACTCCCAATGCAACATAATGTTCAGCACAAGCGAAGGCTGAGGCTCCAGCACCCACAACAACCACCGAAATCTCATTCAGTTCCTTCCCTTGTAGTTCAGCAGCATTGAGTAATGCGGCGCCAGAAATAATAGCGGTTCCATGTTGGTCATCATGCATAACTGGGATGTCTGTTGCTTCTGCAATTCTACGCTCGATTTCAAAGCACTCGGGGGCCTTAATGTCTTCAAGATTGATGCCTCCAAAAGTCTTTGAAATATTGACAACGGTTTGAATGAATTCTTCGGGATCGGTAACATCAATTTCAATGTCAAAAACGTCGATATCAGCGAAGGTTTTGAGCAGCAATCCCTTCCCTTCCATGACCGGTTTACTTGCAAGTGCACCAATGTTTCCAAGACCGAGAACAGCCGTTCCGTTGGAAATCACGGCTACGAGATTCCCCTTCGATGTGTACCGATATGCATCCTCAGGTCGCTCTGCGATTTCCAAACAAGGATATGCAACACCGGGAGAATAGGCAAGAGAAAGTTCGTGGGCCGTTGAATGTGGCTTGGTTGGTACGACCTTGATTTTCCCTTGAGGTGATTTCTCGTGGTAATCGAGAGCTTCTTTTCGAAGAAGTTGGTCTTTCTTATCATCCATATCGTTCCCCTCAACGTAACCTTGACCGCATCAATGGTTTGAGTGTTCGCTCTTTATTTCGTCATTTTTTGGGGTTCTGAATGTTGATTGAACCTACCGATGACAATAGAAGAACTATTGAGGGTGTCCGATTGTGTTTGTCTAAGGTGAACCCATGCGGTCTCGGATTCTTGCTGCCCTGTGCCCGCTTCTTTTGCTGTTGGCCTTCATGAGCGGTTGCCTTTCTGAATCGGTGGGAGTTGCACCGACGTCAGATAATGAGGTGTTTGCCACCGAACCCGTGGATGTGCGAGAGTGCTTCGAGTATGATGAAAAGGAGCGCTGTTGGTTCGTCCATGTTCCGGCAAATACTTCCATCGAATTTTGCCAGGAAAATTCGTGCCCTCTGCTCATCGATATGCACGGCCGGCACGTGACCGCCGAGCTGCAGAACAATCTCTCAGATTTCGCACGCGTCACAGATGTGGACCACACGATCCTCGTGCATCCCGAAGGCATCGGCCTAGGATGGAATTTTGGCTGGTGCTGTGGTGAGGAAAACGACGTCGGCTTCCTGCTCACGTTGATTGATCACATGATCGAAAACAGATCGGCTGATGCGAGCCGCGTGTACATGAGTGGATGGAGCAACGGTTGTTTTATGAGCCAAGAAATGGCAATGGTGGCCAGCCACAAAATCACCGCCATCGCCTGCATGGCCGGCTATACCGTGGAGCCGAAATCGGCGGATTACTCACCCATTCCCGTCATGGAATTCCACGGATTCTTGGACCCAGGGGTACTCTACGGCCATTCATCGACCGCGTCTTTTCAGGTCGCAGGCACACTGGAAGGGGACGAGGGCGCCATCCAGAACCTCTACTGGTGGGCTGACGTGAACGGGTGCTCTGGGCTGGTGCCCGACTTTGAGACGGTCGAATCAGACCACTCAATCAAGAAATTCACAGAGTGCGAAAACGGTTCACAAGCCGTGTTGTACACATTGAATTACGCTCAGCACAACCCCTATCTCAACGACTACGAAGGTGCCGACGGCCCCTTCAATGAGGCCACTCTGAAAGGCAACCCAACGGGCTTGGACATCACGGCCGCCGCCTGGGAGTTCCTACGCGAGTTCGACAAAGATGGTATTACGTTGGCTTGACGCTCTGCCAACGCCGACATCTGCCACCAAATCACACGCCATTCCATTCTTCGTTCCACGCCCAAACGGACTCAAATCGCTTGCCAGGCTTTTTTGAAAGGTTCAGAATGTCGGAAAATGCAACCATAGTCTATGGAAGGACTATGGAATATGTCCATCTAACCTTGGGTTAGGGAAAATTATGCGCTCTCGAATTATTGCGACCATCGGCCCTGCCAGTGACAACGTTGACACGCTTGCAGACATGATGCAAGCAGGCATGAATATCGCACGACTCAACTATTCCCACGGTGATTTCGCAGGGAAGGAACAGACGATTCAAAACATTCGCGATGCTGAAAAAAACACCGGCATGCACATTGGACTACTCGCAGATTTACCGGGTCCAAAACTTCGACTTGGTCGATTCGACGGAGAGGTCGAGTTACTACGAGGTGAACTTGTTGACTTGCATTGCGGGTTTGCAGAAGGATTACCGCCACAGAGTACAACAATTCTAGGCGAGATGGTCAAGACTCTTCCCGTTGAGTGGGAGGGCCTTTCCAAGGACCTCCAGAAAGGAGACCCTGTCCTACTCTCGGACGGTTTGATTCGACTCGAAGTGCTTTCTGCCCCCGATTTTGAGGGTGAAATCGTTCGGTGCAGGGTGGAGGATGGTGGAATTCTGACAGAACGAAAAGGAATCAATGTTCCACGAACGTTGGTCAAACTTCCTGCAGTAGGCCCACACGATCTTGATTGTCTCGAACATGCACTCTCACAAAATGTTGATTTTGTCGCCGTCTCATATGTACGAAGTGCTGATGATTTGATTCCTGCTCGAGAACGAATTGAAGCCGCCGGTGTGCACACGTGGATTGTTGCAAAAATCGAACACCCTGCCGCTCTTGAAGATTTAACCGCAATCGTAGAATCTGCTGATGTGGTCATGGTTGCTCGTGGGGATTTAGGTGTTGAAATTCCGTTGGAAGAAGTCCCAGCCGCTCAGGAACGTATCGTATCTGCATGCATCGAACGCGGCACCCCAGTTGTTGTGGCTACGCAAATGTTGGAGAGCATGGTTAACCACGCACGCCCAACACGTGCAGAGGTTACGGATGTCGCTACTGCAATTCGTCAACACGTCAGTGCGGTGATGCTCTCTGGAGAGACTGCAAGTGGGCAACATCCAATCAAAGCTGTTGAAACCATGGCACGGATCGCTGAGACGGTTGAACAATCGACCAAGGGATTACCCGATCCGCCAGCACTCGCCGCGTTTGTCTCGACACGTGTAATTGCTGGTGCAGCAATTGAAATCGCTCGAGAAACAGATGCTAAACATCTGATTGTCGGAACCGAACACGGGAATGCGGCTCGATTAATGGCGGCGCACCGGCCTAGGATTCCAATCTACGCTATGACTAACCGTGTCCGGGCAGCTCGGAGAACGACGATTCTACCAGGTGTCGAATGTTTGATTGTTGAAGAACAGACTCGTGCTCGCTCGACGGTTTCTGAAGCAGTGAAGCAATTGTATACGCAGAAAAAAATCCGACCGAACGATACCATCGTGGCCATCTCTGGTTCACCACTTGCAATATCCGGCAGAACCTCTACGATTCGTCTCCTATTCGTTAACGAAGAAGGCGAATTGTCGGATTTGGAATGATGCGTTGTTGTGACAATCACACAGGGCCTTTATGTACTGAAGTGATTGCATCGTCTATATGAGCCAGCGATATGGGAACCGAAGAGACCCCAACAAAGCGGTTTTCCTCACCCTTTTGATGTTGTTAGCATCATGGTCAGTTGCTCTCGCTGGAGTTCCACTCGCATCCGCTCATGAAGCAGAAGATGTGGTATCTTGGCCCCTCTCTGGTAGCAATGATACCGGTTGGGTACAACTTGATGCAATCGTTGGCTCAGATCCCATCTTAACAAGTCAAGCAACTGCGGATTGGATACTTGAGTTCGCACCTGGTGCCGAGATTTCCAATGTCTCACTCCAAGTCCACGTCAATGGGTCTGATGGATTGATAATCGATGAACCGCTTTTGGTTGCAAACGACATCGGCGTCAATTTGTTTGACTGGAGAGGGCTTGGGACGCTTGGCGCCTCTGATTCATTTGACGGAGCAAACCCCTATTCTGACCGGCTTTCTCCGAACAGTGCATCAGGTGCTGGTTGGACATTACCTTCTGATGCTTTAATTACCGAGTTGGCGTTCGAAGCGCTTGCTCCTGTCGACCCAATCACTGCATTTGCACCGGTTGCAATTCCCCTGTTTGATGCGATTCAGCACCAGACTAACGGACAACTGTTCCTGCAAAGCGGACGTACAATCCTCGTTCTTGATGCCAACAACGACCCGGCATACATTGACGTTTACGAATTTGACGACATCGATTCCGACATTGCTGGGATCGCAATTGGACCCAACAATAACATCCACGTCGCCTTCGAAAATGGTATGTTCAAACTCATCTCTGAAGTTGATGGAACCCTCAGCGATGGTCTTCCAGATACTGGATTTGACATCGAACTGTTCGACGTCCTCGGTTCTGGGATTTACGTCGCTACCGCAGACGGAACGCTCCTGACCTTAGATGCAACAAACACTTGGAGTCAAGTTGTATCTTCGTCCTCCTCAAACTGGCCAAGTCCTACACAAGTCTTTGATTTGCATGAAGAGGGTGGAATTTTGTATGCTGCAACTGACTCTGGTTTGGGTCGCTACGATGTCAACACCAATCAGCCACTATCTGTTTGGAGTTCGGCAAACGTCCTCCACAGTGATGAAGTGACGTCGATTGAAACTGCCGGAAATCAACTCTTGTTTGCTTCCGAAGACAATGGTCTCGCGCGGTACAACTGGAACTCTGGGTTTTGGCTTGCGACTTGGAATGATGCAAATTGGCTACCATCGAATTCCGTTCTGGGAATGAAGGCATACCAAGATGCACTTCACATCATGAGTGGCGAACAACTCCTGCGGTACAATCTCACTACAGGCGTATTTGGCTCATCAATCGCACTCAACGACGTCAATCTTAGCGAGTCCCCCAACAATGCACTGTTCGCTTGGGCCCCTGGGGGAGAGAGAGCACCACAGGACATGATGCATGTTGCTACCGACGGTGGCCGAATTGTTCTCATCGAAGCCTCGATGCAGAGTATAGTCGGGCGTGAAATCGTTCTAGCCAGTGGCCCATCTGATTCGGCGTTAACCGATGCCCTTGAGCATAATGGCATCCTCTACGTAGGAGGATATTTTTCTGAAAAGATCGACCGTCTTGACATTGCGGCATCCGTATGGCTTTCTCCAATCGATATCGGCGATGCTGTTACGTCACTTGCTGTAATTGGAGATACGATCATTGCGGGTACGCTCAGTGACGGATTATTCCTTATCGAAAACGGTTCAATTCGGACCAACATTCCAGCAGGTTCCAATCCAAATTCAAACTCAGATTACATCGTTGACATTGCAGCAGTTGGCGATTGTACAACGACTGCTGGCTGTCAAATCCTCTTCATTCAGGAATACGCTGCTTTCCGTGCTGATGTTGATTCAACCGCTGTAGGTTCTGCAACTCTGTTAACTTCTGACTACCTGTTGACTGGGCAGGTTGCGACCTATGCAGGAGTCGCTTATTGGTCATCAGATGAAGGGCTGCTTCGTTACGATATTGCCAATGATTCCTTCCTTGCGGCATGGGGTTCAACCGGCGTTAATGGTGTCGATAATGCTCCTGTTGCTGTTGTTGGAGATGTTCTTCACATGGGTCTGGCGGGCTATGGCGTTGCTCGAAAAGATTTGACGACGGGAGAGATACTCACACCACTCAACTCGGACAACTCGATCTTGACCTCAGACAACATCTATGCGTTGGAAGCCAATGGAAATGACCTCTGGATTGGAACACAGCAAGGCGGATTCATTTGGGATGGGTCCTCCATGAGCCAACTCACGACCGTTGGAAGCGATTGGACGCGCCGTCCTGGCCAACACTTTGACTTTGAATACGACGGTAATTGGATGTATTCAGGTACAAACATCGGTGTTTGTCGTTACTCGCCAAGCAACGGTGCAATTGACGATTGTCTCAATGTTTACGATGGTATGCCGAACTGGGCAACATACGTTGTAGGTGCAAACAGCACAACTGTCTTCGGAGGAACCTTTAGCGGCGTTGGACTCATCGATAAGAGCAGCTTCACTGTTGATAGTGAATGGGAGGCTACCGCTTCAACATCTTCCGCTGTCATTGACATCATAGATGATAT
>CENG01016814.1_pt1 | contig 19865 bp, 25 predicted proteins | sample 530131 | NCBI WGS metagenome assembly CENG01 (sample SAMEA2591057, study PRJEB7988) | marine metagenome | biome: marine biome (ENVO:00000447); feature: surface water (ENVO:00002042) layer; material: saline water (ENVO:00002010), including plankton (ENVO:xxxxxxxx) | depth 5 m
CCAGTCCATTCATTGTCTACATTTCTATATATTGCAGATACTGGACCATAAGCTCTGTCATAGTCTTCTTGAATTTGATTAACCTCATGCCCCTTTGCTTGCAAAGCTTTGATTTCAGAATCTAAAAACGACCCCTCAACAGTTATTTGTGATGATGTATTAGAAGAGAAGTTGTTTAAAGCCCAACGCCCTGTGCTCATCAATTCTTTGATGGAAGACTTATTTTGTAAATAGGGAAGCGCAACTTGAGAAAGTAATTGTGGTTGATACCTTCCACCACGTGTACCAAGAATTAGTTCAAGCTGATTATTTTTTGTCCAAATTGTTGGTGAAAGAGTATGGAGAGGTTTCCTTCCAGCTTTTATATAATTTGGATGATTTTGATTTAAGTTAAAGCCACAACCTCTGTTGTGCAGAAAAAAACCATAATTACTAACACCTATTCGACTTCCAATGCCATGAAAATTTGATTGAATTAAAGAAATACCTAGTCCTTCGGAGTCCTTAACTGTCATGTATGCTGTACCTCCACCCTTTGGTTCAGGAAATTTAAACTCTCCAGCACTTTCATCGTTGTAAAGTTGTATTTTTTCTTCTATGTAGTCTATGTCTACACCTTTAAAATTATGTAGATTAGCACCGTAGTCATAGGTAATATTATCTCTATCTGCAGCAAAGATTCGATAACTCTCTATGAGCATATGTAATGAGTCTTCATATTTTTGGGACAATAGTTCATAACCCTTTAAGGCAGAAAGAGTGAGATAACTTTGTGTTGAAGGTGGAGTTGTCCAACCATCGTAACCAAACATATTTAACTTAAGAGGCTCTACCCAAGTTGAAGAATATTGTTCTAGGTCTTCGGAGGTAAGATTATTGTCTACTGCTTTAGATATAGAAATGCCTATTTCTCCACTATAAAAAATATCAGGCCCTTCTTTAGCAATGAGCTCTAAAGTTTTACCAAGATTTACACGCCTAACCAGAGATCCGGGTTCTAGGGGAATAGAGTTTTCATAAAAGCTAAATGAAGAAGGTTGAGAACCAAGTTCACTTTGATGTATTTTTAAACTTGCAGAGAGTTCTCTATTAATCTCAAAACCTTCATGACAAATTTCAATTCCAAGTTTAAAAATTTTGGAAATATCTAATGATCCGTATCTTTCATGTAGTGTAAACCAACCATCTACTGCTCCAGGAACAGTAACAGACATAGGATGGTTTAAAGGTATTGTATCTCCAGAAATTTTAGTTCCTTCAACGTTACTCCCTGCGTAACCTGAGGCATCCAAACAATCTGGTTTGTTAAAGCCATCTTTCCACACTAAAGCAAACAAATCTCCACCAATTCCACATGTTTCTGGGGCAACGACTCCTTGAACAATATTGACTGCTATTGCCGCATCAATAGCATTTCCACCTATTTCTAAAATCTGCTTGCCTGCTTTCGAAGATAGATGATGGGGTGATACAACGATTGAATTCATTTTATAAGTATAGTTTGTAAAATAACTCACTACGAAGTTACTTGTATAAACGTCATGTTTATAGAATGTCTTTACATCATAAAGGAGAAAATATGAAAGATATTAACGCAGAAGAATATGCTGCATTACAAAATTCTGAGAATCCGGTAGTTATAGACTTCCATGCAACATGGTGCGGTCCTTGTAAAGTTCTAAGCCCAATACTAGAAGAACTAGAGTCAGAAGTTGAAAATGTAGATTTTGTAAAACTTGACGTTGACCAATATCCTGAAATTGCTGGTGCAAATCAGGTTATGGGTGTACCAACTGTTGTAATACTTAAAGACGGTGAAGTAAAAGAACGTTTTGTTGGTGTTCAGCCAAAAGAAACTATAAAAGAAAAGATAACTGCTCTAAGTTAATCATGCTAAAACTTGTATTATTTTTACAAGTTTTAATACTCATACTTTTTGCCTTATTTGGATTTATTGTATACCAAGAAGGAAAAGCTGTATCTGAAAATCTGAATGACGCATTAGTTGTAATAGATGAAGTTAAAGCTATTTTGCCAAAACTTGATTTAGCATTGGACAGCATAAATCAACTACAAACTGTTTTTGACAGCTTAGAAAGTTTAAGTGAAATTTTATCGATTCTAACAAACCCATTTAGTTCAGGAGATTAATGAAAGATATAATAATGTACAGCACCGATTGGTGTGGAGATTGTGTAAGATCTAAAGCCTTTTTAGACTCTATAAGAATTCCTTTCGTAGAGGTAAATGTTGACCATGATGATGAAGCGAATGCTTACATCCAGAACTTACAAGATGGTGCAAGAAGAATCCCAACTATAGTTTTCCCCGACGATTCTTTTTTAGTTGAGCCTAGCGATTTAGAACTTCATAATAAACTTAAAGAACTCGGAACAATTTAAACCTATGGTTGAGAACCTATCCTCTGATGAATTCATCAACTTTGTAAATAAGCTCTTAGATGAAACAGGTGAGATAGCTCTTAAAAACTTTAGAAATAAAAGAAGCCTTTCACTCAAAGGTGATGATAGTCCAGTAACTAATGCTGATCGAGAAATTGAAAAGGTAATTAGGTTAGGCATACAAAATAAATTTCCAACTCACAGCATTGTTGGAGAAGAATTAGAAGACTTAAAGAACGTGTCTAATTTTAAGTGGTTCATCGACCCTATTGATGGAACAAGAAGTTATATTGCAGGAAAAAGGGATTTCGGAACTCTGATTGGGCTCATGGAAGGTGATAGATTAATTGGAGGAGTGATTGATTGTCCTGCTTTAGGAGAACGATGGATTTCATTTAACGAGAACCTTACAACTGTAAATGGTGAAAAAGTTCTTTGTAAATCTGTTCAAAATTTAGAAGATGCTTTAATGGCTACAACTTCAAGTCATGAATTTGGTATGAAAAAATGGAGAGCGTACCAATCGCTAGAACAATCAGTTAAAGTAACAACAACAGGTAGTGATTGTTACAACTATGGACTATTAGCTAGTGGATATATTGATTTGATAGCAGAAAGATTAACGGCACCTCATGACTATCTTCCCTTAGTGAAAATTATCGAAGGTGCTGGTGGGGTTATTACTGATTGGGATGGTAATAAGCTTGTAGACAATCAAAAGCATGTTTATGTCTTAGCTGCCGCTTCTAAAGAATTGCATCAGTTAGCATTAGAGAAGTTAATGAAAGCTATATGAAAATTTTAATTTGCGATAAACTCGACTCGATAGCATTAGAACAATTAACCAAAATGGGTAGTTGTGTAGATATATCTGCTGAAGACAATAAAAGAGATAAGCTCCTTAGTGAAATAGTAGATGCCGAGCTAGTGTTTATTAGAAGCGCTTCTTCAATAGACAAAGAAGTTATTGATGCAGCAAAAAATTTGAAAGTTATCGCTAGATGCGGAGTTGGTCTCGATAATGTTGATATCAGTGAGGCTACTAAAAAAGGTATTCATGTAACAAACTCTCCGGAGTCAAATATAATTTCAGTAGCAGAGTTAACTGTGGGTCTAATCATTGCCGCAGCTAGAAACCTAATCAAAGGAAATAATACCCTTAAGTCGAAAAAGTGGGATAGGGCAGCATTGACAGGGATAGAACTATATGGAAAGACACTTGGATTCGTTGGTTTTGGAAGAGTTGCACGTTTAGTGGCTGAAAGAATGCATGGTTTTGGTATGGATATCATTTTCTTTGATCCCTATGTTGAAGAATCAACCGAAAAAGAAACAAAAAAAGAACTCGATGAGCTTTTGAAAGAGGCAGACATTGTTTCCCTACATGTTGTTAAAAATAAAGAAACAATAAATTTAATATCGAAAGAAAAGCTAGCACTAATGAAACAAGATTCAATAGTCATTAATACATCAAGGGGAGGTGTGATTGATGAGTCTGAGGTTTACAAACTTGTTGAAGAGGGAAAATTATTTTCCGCAGCTTTAGACGTATATGAAAATGAACCTCCCGAATACACAACATCACTTACAGAGTCAGATGCAATCACGTTACCTCATCTTGGTGCATCAACTAGAGAAGCACAGTTAAAAGCTGGAACAGATACCGTTAAAAATGTACAAAGTATATTAGATGGCGATATTACTACTTCAGTCAATGGAAAAGAATTTCAAAAAAACTAGTTGTCATAGAAATAATTTGAGAGCATAATTAAATTACGATTTAGTTGTTTTAGGCTGGCACCAAACTAACTTAATCATCCTCAATCGAAACAAACGTATCCAACGAGTACTTCATATCAATTATTTCATACAGTGGCCAACCGTATGGTTGGCAACCATCCGTTGTTTTGCTTTGTTGCATCATAACTGGCGCGATTGCTCCTTCTTTTGGGCAACCTGTATGGCCCCACCCTAATATGTGACCAGTCTCATGATTAATAAGATATAACCTGTATGTTTTAAGATCTGTTCCAAAGTCAGCCGCACCATTTTCCCAGCGGAAGTAATTAATAACTACCTGCTCTTCATTTCTACATGAATAAATACCGTTTGTTTCTAATGGAGCACACAGCTCATCAGTTTTTTCAGGTGAAGCAAAAATAAATGTAAAATCTGCATCTTCTTCATTAACAAGCAGGAAATCCTTTTCAGTAATATTTTTCCAACCTCTCGAGTCATTTAGTATAGAGTTAATTAATTTACCTAGACACTCTGGTCCAACAGGTAGGATAGATTCAACTTTTAATGCGAAATTTATTTTGTCTTCATCTTTTTGAGAAATCTCTGTAGGAAATATCCACTCATCCTCACTATTCACTAACTCTCTATTTATACATCCACTTTTTAAGAAGTTATAGGAAATTACTTGTGCTTGTAGAATTTCATCAGGAGTAGCAAAAATAGCAGTTCTTTTAATATTTGAATTAAATCGCTCTTTATATAGAGAGTCTAGGAGTATTGTTTGTTCTTCCAGGTTATAAATTAATGTTGTGTATTCAATTACTTCTAAGAGCTTATTGATATTACTTTGAGTTAAAGTTTCTCTATTTTTAATTAAAAAGTCTTTAGCTGTTTGAGCTTGATTTGTGAACGTATTTTTCTCATTAAGAATTAACAAATTTGCTTCATAAGTATCTTTTAAGCACTCTGGTTCAGAGTAGGCAAGTTCAATTTTAGTTTTACAGTTGATAATATTTGCTCCATATACTTCACTAATAAAATCTTGAAGGCTTACATCTAGAAATGGAAATTCTTCGATAAGGAGAGTCGTTGTTGTACTTTCTTCCTCAATTATTTCTTCTTCAGGAACAGTCTCAATAATTGTTGTAATTTCATCATCAGAATTTGAAAAATAAGAGAATGCAGAAATAGATACTACTGCCAAGAAAATAAAAAGAAGAGACAATTGTGTTTTACTATTCATTACTTAATTTTAGAGGAAAAAACTCTAAAAGTTATCTAATTAATTTCGTAGCCTTTTTTGTCAATAAACGTCTCTGGCTCAAGTCCTAAGCCATCAGCTACACGATTTATGTAATTAAAATATGAGACAATTTGAACAATCTCTGATATTTCTTTATCACTCAAATTAAAATTAGAGAGATTTTCAATATCTAGCTTTGATATAGTGCTTGGCTGTAGAGTTAATTTTTCTGCGAATAGGCACATTGCTGTTTGAACTTCAGTAAGTGAACTATTTTTCCAATTTTCAGCAATTTCGTCTACAAGTTGTTGGTTTTCTGTCTCCGACCGGAGATCATATAGATGTGAACGTACTCAGTATTCACATTCATTTGCTATTGAAGTAACCACAGCTAAAAGTTCACGATCAAATCTACTTATTTTAGAATTTCCATACATAGTAGATCCATATAATCTCATTGAATCCTGTAAAATTTCTGGTGTTTGAGATTGAATTGTTAATATCTTCCATATACGACCAGCCCTTCGCATACCTTTTTCATATTCTTTTTTCAACAAACCAGATGAGTCTTCAAAATTAAAGATGTTAATAAATGCCATATCTTATATTTTTGCTTTAAAATTATCTTTATGCAACTTCCTGAGGAATTAAAAGCAGCTATAAATGGAAATGCCTTCTGTGCAATGGCAACACATATGAACGATGAAGAGATTCAAAACCATTTAATGTGGATTGACTATCTAGACGATCATCTGATCATCAATACAGAAAAAGGTAGGCAGAAAACTTACAACATTCGTGATAACAACAATATATCTCTTGTTATCTTTGAACCACACGCGATGTATTCAAGTTGGGAAATACGGGGAGAAGTTGAAGAAGTGATTGATGACAATTCTGCAAATAAACATATCGATAAAGTCTCAAATAGGTATACAGGACACCCCTATAACAGGGACGTAGATGTGAGTTGGGATGAAGCTCAGATTAAAGATAGAGAAATGTGGAAGATTAAGATAAATAAGTTGAATTCAATGGTTAGACCTCAGGCCAAATCTGAACCTGAGTAAAACTTAAGAAAGGGACTTTCTTCAAACAATGTCTTATTCTCTGTAGAGAGTTTTGAAAGAATTAATTCCTCAGCTTCAAAAGTTAAATTTCCGCCACGTGATTCAAGATTTTCATTTTTACGAAAAATGGTCTTAGGCAGTTTTTTTAGAAAACGCTTGAAATTTTGCTCAGAAATTCTTAACTCTTTTGCAAGAGAAAGCTCTACCTTTACTGATTCTGGTAGTACGTTACAAGCAAAAATATACAAGGATGCAAACAAAGCCCAATCTATGTCTGTAAGCCTCCTACCTTTTTCAAAACTAGTAAAGTCGTGTGATAAAAAATAATCGTAGGGTGAGTGTGCAATTCCCGATTTATCACCAAGAATTTTAAAGAGATATCTGTCAAGAAGCTTAATATCCAAAGAAGAGGTAGAGGCCTCTAAGCCCTTTTTAGTCAGAGAGAACTCATCTTCTTTAACCTCTATCTTTAGATTATTAATAATGATTTTTCCAAAATAGTTTTCAATTTCTAGATGTAAACCTAAGTTTTTTGGTATGTAAACAAGACCCTCGTTATCTTCACTATTTAATTCGACATTAAGCACAGAACCTAATGTGAAATCATTTCCTTGTATTTTCATAAATTACCTTGGTTAAGTATAATTTTATAACCATAATAGTTGTATGGGGGTGAACTGGCTTCGACTTTGAAGTGAGTCTCTCAGTAGCGAGCCGAGGGACCTAGGGCCTCGTTAAAAACGTAGGAAAACAATATAACTGCCAAACCTAAATTGGCTTTAGCCGCTTAATGCGACTCGTCGACTATCGGGGCTCCCACCTCGGATAGTATCGGCGTCGAAATGTGGGATGCTAAGTTAAGCTACCGATTAACTTTTAAGACAAAGGTAGAAAACTTTTGAGGAAATGTCTCTGGTGTCTTTCTCAAAAGTATTAACACCAGATGCGCTCGGAGAAGCTGTTAGGTAGCTTAAAAGGACCGGGGTTCGACTCCCCGCACCTCCACCAGAATGAGAAGTAGTAAAAAATTTGATTACATTGTAATCGGCGGTGGCATAGTTGGACTATCTACTGCCTTAAAATTACAAGAAGCTAATAAAAAAGTACTTATTCTTGAAAAAGAAAAAGATGTAGCCCTTCATCAATCAGGTAGAAATTCAGGTGTCTTGCACTCTGGAATTTATTACAAACCTAACTCATTTAAATCTAATCTCTGTATTCGAGGAAGAGAGTTAATGCTTGAATTCCTAAATTTAAAAAAAATACCATACAGACTAGAAGGAAAAATTGTTGTCGATGAGGATATACATAAAATAGAGTCTCTTTATGAACGTGCTAAATCTTTAGAGATGAATGGTGTTGAGGTTATAAAAGATAGTGCATTGATCGATAAAGAACCCAACTCTAAAATTCTTCAGGGATTATTTGTACCTCAAGCAGGCGTTGTAGATTATAAGGTTGTCACAGAGATGATGGCCCTTACTTTTAAAGAAAGTGGAGGCGAGATTGAATATTTTCAAGAAATAATCGATATCAAAGATGAGCAAGATTCAAAGTTAGTTAGTAGTAAAAAACAAACATTTGCAGGAGATTTTCTGATAAATTGTGCAGGATTATTTTCAGATAAAGTTGCAAAACTTGATGGTCTTAATCCAAAAGTACAAATTATTCCTTTCAGAGGGGAATATTATGAAATTGTTAATCAAAAAACACACCTTCTCAATAATATGATCTACCCCATAGCTGATCCAGACCTGCCATTTTTGGGTATCCATTTAACTAAAACAGTTGATGGAAGAATAGAAGTTGGCCCAAATGCAGTACTTGCTTTTTCAAGAGAAGGATATTCTTGGAGTAAATTCAACTTATTCCAAACATTAGAGACCATTACCTACAAAGGGATGGTTAAGTTAGGTGGTAGATATTTTAAAACAGGGATTAGTGAAATGTATAGGTCCCTAAATAAAACAGCATTTGTTAAAGAAGTAAATAAATTACTTCCTGGAATACAAGCAAATGATTTACTTCAAAGACCTTCTGGTGTTAGGGCTCAAGCAGTATCTGAGAAAGGAGATTTACTTGACGATTTCTTATTTGAGGAAGGAACTCAATCTCTGCATGTGCTCAATGCTCCAAGTCCTGCAGCTACAGCATCCCTTGCTATCGGTGAATATATAGCCTCTAAAGTTTTGAATTAAACTTTTTACCAGTCTGGACATTCCAAAGATTGGCATAAACCTTTTTAAGATTAACAAGTTCATCATGTGTGCCGCTTTCAACGATTTCTCCCTTTTCAAGCACATAAATGATATCTGCATTTCTAATGGTTGATAGACGATGAGCAATAGCAACAACTGTTCGACCATCTTTTAAGGTGTCTAGAGATCTTTGAATTGCTGCCTCTGTTTCATTATCAACTGCAGATGTTGCTTCATCTAGTATTAAAATTTCAGGATTTTTAAGTATGGCTCTTGCTATAGATATCCTTTGTCTTTGTCCACCGGATAGTTTCTGACCTCTTTCTCCCACGACAGTGTCTTTTTTATTTGGAAGAAGGTTTATAAATTCATCTGATTCTGATAATTTTGCTGCTTGCCATATTTCTTCCTCTGTAGCATCAAGATTTCCATAAGCAATATTATCAAAAACAGTTCCTTCAAATAAAAATATATCCTGACTAACAAGACCTATATTTTTTCTAAGAGAGTGTACTTCTAAATCCTTTATGTCAGCGTCGTCGAACATAATCTGTCCAGAGTCAACATCATAAAGCCTAAGAAGTAATTTTATTAATGTTGACTTACCAGATCCAGTACTTCCTACAATTGCTGTCGTGCTACCTTTTTGTATTGATAAAGACACATCATTCAATACTGGAAAATCTTCAACATATGAAAAGTTAACTTTTTTAAGTTGAATTTTCTCGTTAATCCCATTACTTTCGATATCACCATTTTTTATTTCAGGTTGAGTATTTTTTAAAGTATTTATACGCCTAAAAGAAGCCATTGCCCGTTGATATAAATCAAAAGTATCACCGAGTTCGGTAAGTGGCCACAGTAACCTTTGAGTAATAAACAAAAGTACTGAATACATGGCTACATTTATATCGCCTTCTAAAGCCATAAAACCCCCAATTAAAAGGGTCGCTGTAAAACCAAATAGAATAGCTATACGAATAATTGGTATAAAAGCGGCAGATAGACGAATTGCATGGTAGTTTGCACTTTTTACTTCGACAGAAGAATCACTTATGCGTATAAATTCTCTTTCTTCTCGATTAAAACTCTTAACTGTAAGTATTCCTGAAAGAGAGTTTGATAAATTTGCATTCAATGTTTCAATTGCATCTCTAATTCTTGTGTATCTAGAAGCTATGGTTTTAGTAAATCTAAATGAACCAAAAATTATCACAGGTATAGGTATAAAAGCAAATATTGCAATCAGTGGTGAAATATACAAAAAGGTCCCACCAATGACAATGACTGTAGTGATTGTTTGTAATAGTTTATTTGCACCGGTATCTAAAAATTTTTCTAACTGGTTTACATCATCATTTAATACAGCCATTAACCTTCCGGATGATTTATTTTCAAAATATTGTAAATCTAGACCTAGAACATTTTTAAATGCATCTGTTCTTAAGCTATGTTCTACATCCTGTGAAATATTTCTCCACGTTACTGCTGCCAAATAGTCAAAAAGTGATTCCATTGCCCAAATTGCAAAAGTTAAAAAAGCTAGAACTACTAATTGCCTTCTTCTGTCTAAAATTCCCAAGCTACCTAGGAAAGAATCAGAACCCTCTACAACAATATCTATTGCAACTCCAATGAGAACGGGGGGAGCTAAGTCAAAAAGTTTGTTGAGAATGGAATAAACTATTCCTCGACGAACTTTAGTTTCTTGTTCTTTTGAATAGAGATAAAGATTTTTTAAACTATTTTGTTTCACTCTTTTAGATTACTTATTACTTAAGTTATTAATGCCGTCTCTAATTTCCTTTAATAGAATGACCTCTTTAGATTCAGAGGCAACTTCATCAGTTTCTTCATCCACGACCATATCTTCAAAATGGTTATATGCCTTGATGACTAGAAACATGACAAATGCAATGATTGTATAATTTATAATCTCGCCTAAAAATGCACCAACACTGCCTGCCCTTAATCCAGAAGATGGATCTACATCCCCAAACAAACCTAAATTTTCTAGATTTGGCAAATTAATTAATAATCCTATAACAGGTTCAACTACTCGTTTAGTAAAAACATCTACTAAAGACTTAAATGAAGCACCCATAACAAATGCGACTCCTAGTTCAACAACATTTCCTCTGTTAATAAAGTTTCTAAATTCTTTTATCACAATTACTCCCTAAATTTTTTATCTCAATATATAAGAATAGTTGTATTCTTATAACCTATGAGAAAAAAACTAATATCTTTAATGATTTTTACCTTGTTTGCAACCTGTACTTCTGAAGAGGTTATAGAGACAATTCCTCCAGAGGTGCAAGAACCTACATCTACAAGTTCAAGCTCAACGACTTCATCTACAACAACTCTTCCTGAAGAGACAGTATTTGCTACTGATGAATATGGAATCGAATTAATTGAAATGAAACCAAAGATGAAAGAGCAGTTCGATGCTTTAATAGCTTTTGTTGAAAAAAGAACAGGTCTTACTTATACAGAGTATCCAAAATATGAGCTGTATACCAGCAATGGTTATCAAGAATATAATGAGTTATCTTATCTTGATAATTTTGAAGAGGATTATGAAGAGGGTGAATGGGAAAGAGCAGTTCTCTCAGAAAATATGTGGGGATTAAGCACTGCTTCGCCTGATGCAATGAAAAATCTTTTAGTTGAATATCAGAGATGTGCCTCATCAGGATCTTATAATTTAGTCGATAAAGTATTAAGAGTCCCTGTCAAAAAGAACCAGCAAAAATTTAATCTATGGGAACAAAGTGTTCTGGTCCACGAATTAACTCATACTTTACAAGGACAAGTAATAGATCTTGCTGGATGGTATGAAGAAATGAAAGAAAAAGATGATTTTTCTGATTACGCTGGACGACGCTCAATTATGGAAGCACAAGCTGATTTGGTTCAAGCACGGTGGGAGTCAGGTTTAGATCAATACGATAGAACTGAAATGAATTCTCAGCAACCAAATTTTACTTGTAGAGTTCAGTTACCTACTTACTTCTACATTCCAAATGAGTTATATTATTCTTTCGGTCCTCAATTAGTTAAACAAATTAATAGTGAAGGTGGCATGGAAGCTATTAATGAAGCTCTATATCAACTGCCAACAGCAGAACAAATATATGCACCTGAAAAGTATTTTTCTGGTGAACAATATGAGGATGTCAGTATTAAAGATTTAGAAGTTACTGATTATAACCTTATTAAAGAAGGGACTATTGGTGCACTAGATATTCCTTACATTCTTCAAGATACTATTGGTAGAGTAGCATCTGTAAAAGCGGCTATTGGACTAGGCGGGGGTGCATGGAAGGATTATGTAAATTCATCAGATCAATTAATGATGTCTCTAAAAATGACTGGAGATACTCAAACAGACTTAGATGAGATTTACAATGCTTATATGGCATGGGCTAATGCTCAGAATAGATTTACCGGTTCACAGTCTTTTGAGGGAGGAATCCTATTTACAGGAGAGACAAATGTTTGGATTTCCTCAGATGGAACATATGTCAGAATGTTGCTAACACAAGATATAGAAATATTTAATCAAATTTCTACTCAGATAAACAATTTTTAAAATTTTGGGCACTTTATATATATGTGCTACTCCTATAGGAAATCTTTCTGATATTTCGTCAAGACTAACAGAGACATTAGAGAGTGTTGATTGTATATACGGTGAAGATACACGAAGGGTTATAAAGTTGTTAAATCATTTAAATATTGAAAAACCAGTGTATTCATATTTTGTTGGAAATGAGCATAACAAACTCGATGAAATTAAAAATATATTGGATTCAGGTAAAGATGTAGCCTTGCTTTCAGATGCGGGCACACCCTTAATTGCTGACCCCGGTTCAGAGCTAGTTTCCTATTTAGTAGATAATGATGTAAAAATAGAGTCTATACCTGGTCCGTCAAGCGTTATTGTCGCTCTCACACTTTCAGGTTTTGATTTAACTAGCTTTCGTTTTATTGGATTCATACCCAAGGCTGGAAAAGATCGTGCAAGATTTATTTCTGATTTACTTACCACTGACACTACTACCGTATGCTTTACTTCTCCTAAAAGATTGTTAAAAGACCTGGAAGCATTTGCAAGTGAAGGTGTATTAAATAATATTGTGGTTTGTCGAGAGCTAACTAAAAAATTTGAGACAGTTTATCGAGGTACATCCAAAGAATTAATTAATGAGTTTCAAGATAAAGATATTAAAGGTGAAATAACACTTGTCATAGAGGGAAGTCAAAAACAAAATAAACTGGATATAGATGTGACTAGTGCAATTAACAACCTACTGAAGTATGATATTCCAAAACGAGAAATTGCTAAGACCATAGCTTTAATTACTGATATGTCCACAAACGAAATTTATAACAATATTAAAGATTTTTAATTTCTGAGATACATTTCTCGCATAGTAATTTATCAGAGATTTGAGTAGTAACTTCTTTTGTGTTGCAAAGAGAACATGTTTTGTATCCTTTTGAGATAACAAGATTACCTTTTTCTACAGTCATAGATACTTCGTCATTATGTTTAACATCCAAAGCATCCCTTATTGTCTTGGGTATAACAATTCTCCCGAGATTATCAATCTTTCCTTTATTCCCTTTACCCATATATTTGAATGCTCCTATTCTTATATAGTAGTGAAAGAAACAGCAATAAAACAAGAACCTAAGTGGGTTGACACGCATTGTCATTTGCAGCTTACGGATTATGATTTGTTGAGTTTGAATTATGAAAATATTGAATATTTAATACTTCCAGGAGTTGATGCTGAGTCATCCAAGAAAGCTAAAGATATTTCATCAAAGCTACCAGTTCCAGCCTATTGGGCTGCTGGTCTTCATCCACATGATGCAAAAAATCTAAGCGCACAAAAAGATGAATTGTTGAAATTAATAGCTGAAGCAGATTTAATTGGGGAGACGGGACTAGATTATTACAGAGACCATTCATCAAGAGAAGAGCAACGTGAAAATTTAACTTTTCATCTCGAAAGGGCAAAAGAATTTCGAAAACCAATAATTATCCATTGTCGAGACAGTTTTAGTGATACTTATGATTTAATCAAAAATTATGCTGACGACTTTCCAGTAATACTTCACTCTTGGACAGGTGGGAACAAATGGACCAAAAAATTTATTGAGCTTGGAGTGTATTTCTCACTATCTGGCATTCTCACTTACGAAACCGCAAAAGATTTAAAATTATCTGTAAAACAAATACCAACAAATAGACTTCTTGTTGAGACTGATACACCGTACTTAGCACCAGGACAATACAAAGGTCAAAACAATAAACCAGAATTTATTGTTGAAACTGCAAAAAAGCTAGCTGAGTTAAAAGAAATGACTCTTCAAGACTTATCCTCAATAACCATATCAAATACAAATACTATATTGAGTAGGTAGAAACTTATGAGTGAATCATATTGGATTAAAAAAATAGAAGACAAGCCCAATTTTAAATTAGGTCAAAACTTTCTAGTTGATACAAACATATCTAGAAAAATCACCAAGTTAGTACAGGGGCAACTCGCAGATCCTGTTATTGAGATTGGACCTGGTACTGGCTCACTTACAAACGAATTGCTAAAAGACAATTATCGTTTAAGAGTTATAGAAATTGATAAGAATCTAGCATCAATTACAGAGGAACGTTTTTCAGATATTCCAAACATTGAAGTTATTAATCAAGACGCTATGGAGTATGATTACTCATTGTTAACAGGTCCATGGTGGATACTTGTTTCGAATCTTCCCTACTATATTGGAACAAGATTACTTGTTAAATTAATCACAGAGGTTCCTGTTATTCATAGATATGTCGTTATGGTACAACGAGAAGTTGCTGAGAGAATTATCGCACAACCAGATACAAAAGAGTATGGAGCGTTATCTGTGGTTTGTTCATTATTTACAACGCCAAAACTTCAATTTGATGTTAGTAAAAATTGTTTTAGTCCAGTCCCAAAAGTAACTTCCAGTGTTGTGACTTTACAAAGAGAGAGATTGATTGATGAAGAAGACCGTTTAGAAGCTTTCAATATTTCAAAAATTGCTTTTCAACAAAAAAGAAAAAAAATAAAATCAGCATTACAGGAATTTTTTACAGCTGATGATTTATCAAGATTAGGAATTAATCCTGATGATAGGCCACAAAAGTTAACACCAGATCAATATTTACTACTAGCAAAGAGTTTAAAGTGAAAATTCTTAGTTCTGCAAAAATCAATCTTAATTTAATGATTAACAGTGAAAAAATTGATGGACTCCACACTCTATCAACTTTGATGGTACCGATTAATCTTTTTGACGAAATCGAAATACATGAAATTGAGAACACTGAAGATGTTATAGAATTTGCAACTGAAATTGAGATCGACGGAGAGTCAACAATACACAAAGCAATGAAGGCTTTAAGGAGAGTAAATAATTTTGAGCAAAAATTTCATATTAAGATTTTAAAAAATATTCCTACAGAAGCTGGCTTGGGTGGAGGAAGCTCTAATGCAGGCAGTGTCCTTAAATATATGAGCAATAAGTACAATTTAGCAATTCCAGGGATGTCTACAATTGCTAAAGATATAGGGAGTGACGTTCCTTTTTTCGTTAAAGGTCAATCTGCAAAAGTTGAAGGATTTGGTGAGGAAGTTAATTCTATAGAAATAGTAGAGCCTCAGCATTTTATAATTGCTACACCACACGAGACACTATCTACAAAAAAAGTCTTCGAATCGTTCGACAAACTAGAACGTAGAATAAAAATAGATTCTGATTTCTACAAAGGAGTAGAAATAAGGAATAATCTCTGGCAAGCAGCTGTGAATGTTGAACCAAAACTACTTGAGCACAAAGAATACCTGGAAAAGACTACTGATAAAGAGTTCTATATGTCTGGAAGTGGTACGACCTTATTTTGTTGTGGTGAAGAACAGCAACTTTTGAAGAATCTTGATGCTATTGAAAAAGATCGTTTTCGAATGGTTGCAACAACAAAAAAAATTGATTGTAGCTTGTTACAAGAAGCAGATTAGAATAATTCTTAAGGTCAATGGGAGATGGTGTAATTGGCAACACATTTGGTTTTGGTCCAAACGTTGAGGGTTCGAGTCCTTCTCTCCCAGCAAATTAAATGAAAATATCAGGAGTCATATTAGCTGCAGGTAAAGGGACTCGTATGAAGTCTGAATTACCAAAAGTTCTGCATTCTGTTTTAGGCAAACCAATGATTAAGTATGGACAAGAAGCCATTGATCATTTAGATGAAAAATATGTAGTAGTCGGACACGAGTCAGATTTAGTAATTAAAGAACTGAAAAAAGAATTTAATCCTATTTTACAAGAACAACAACTTGGGACTGGTCATGCTGTAGTGACATTACTAAATAGTCAAGCGTATGAAAAAGATGATTCCGAATATGTGGTCATAATACCTGGTGATGCACCATTGTTACTTAAGGAAAATATTGATAACTTAATCAAAGAGTCAACTCAAGGAAATGTTGCTATTGGTATTATTACAGCAGAAGTCTCTGATCCTGCAGGTTATGGAAGGATTGTAAAAAATGGAGACACAATTATGAAAATAGTTGAACATTCAGATGCAAGTACCTCCGAGTTAGCCATTACAGAAATTAATTCGGGGATGTATTGCTTCGAGAAACAATTTCTAATAGAGAATATTAAAAAACTTAATAACAACAATGAACAGAATGAAATATATCTAACAGATTTAATTGAGATAGCTTTTCAAAATAAATTAGATACAGTTATAGTACAAGTAAGCGAAGAGACTATTAAAGGTGTGAACTCTATGAGTCAACTAAATGAAGTTGAAAAAACCTTAAAAGAGAAATTGATTGCTTCACATATGGAAAATGGCGTCTATTTTCAAGACCCGAACTCAATCTTTTTAGATGAGAATGTTGTTATTAAAACAGGCTCAAGAATAATGGCAAATACCCACTTAACTGGTAATACAGAAATTCATGAAAATTGTACGATTGGTCCAAACACAATGATTAATGAATCTAAGATTGGAGAAGGTTCAACTGTAGTATTCTCCGTACTGGATGAAGTTACAATCAAAGGTACAGCCACAATAGGACCTTATGCTCACCTCAGAAAAGGTTCCACTTTAGAAGATGGTGTTAAAGTGGGGGCATTTGCTGAAACAAAGAATTCAAATATCGGGAGTGGGAGCAAAATTCCACACTTGTCTTATGTTGGAGATGCTGAACTCGAGGAAGGCGTTAACTTCTCAGCTGGCTCTATAACTGTAAATTATGATGGAGAAAATAAACATAAAACTGAAATAAAGAAAGGTGCATTTATTGGATCAGATGTCATGCTCGTTGCGCCAGTGACCGTGGGAGAGGGAGCTATGATTGGAGCAGGGTCAGTCATTACAAAAGATGTCCCACCTAAAGCATTAGGTATTGAAAGAAGTAACCAAAAAAATATTGATGGATACATGGATAGAAAAAAATCAAAGGATGAAAAGTGATTGAACAACCAAGTAAGAAAAAAATGCTTCTTTTTGCTGGGTCTTCAAATCCCGAACTTGCTGAAAAAGTTGCTGCAGAACTTGGTACTTCATTAGCTTTGGTCGACAAGAAGCAATTTGCTAGTGGCGAAATATACATAAGATTAGAAGAAAGTGCTAGAGGCGCAGATTGCTTTGTTATGCAAAGCCACTCAGGTGGCGTGAACTTTACCATCATGGAACAGCTTCTACTTGTTGACGCTTTGAAGAGAGCTTCGGCAAAAAGAATTACGGCTGTGCTACCGTTTTATCCATACTCAAGACAGGATAAAAAAGCTTTACCAAGGGAGCCTATCTCTGCAAGATTAATTGGAGACTTATTCGTTACTGCAGGTGCAGATAGGTTAGTTTCTATTGACTTACACACTCAACAAATTCAAGGTTTTATAGATGAACCTTTTGACCACTTAACTGCACTTCCTTTGTTCGTGAATTATTTTCAAGATAAATTTCAAGAACCTGTTTCCGTTATCTCTCCTGATGCTGGTGGTGTTAAAAGGGCAACTACATTTGCCAAACACCTAGAAGCTTATGTTGGTTTCGTTCACAAGAAAAGAGATCCCAAACTACATAATGTAGTACAGGCTTTTACTGTAATTGGAGAAGTAGAAGACAGACATGCCATTCTTGTTGATGACATAATCGATACAGGGGGAACTATTGCAGCTGCAGCAAATATTCTAAAAGAAAAAGGTGCAAAAACTGTAAGTGTTGTTGCAACGCATGGTATCTTCTCTGAAGATGCAATAGAGAATTTAAAAAATGCGCCTATTGATGAAATAGTTACAACTGATACTCTTTCACAAAATGGAAATATTGATGCCATTGGCAATGTAAAAGTTCTCTCAGTTTCCTCAATAATTGCAAATGCATTAACATCTATATTTGCAGATGATTCAGTGTCGGCACTGTTCATGGGCGAAAACGTTTTATAAGGAGAACAAATGGCAAAAACACAAAAAGTTAAGATCTCATTACAAGCATCATTAAAAGAATATGAATTTGAGGTTGAGGATAAAAAGAAATTTACCTCTGAGATTGAGGCTCTTATAAAAGAAAATGGAATCTATTGGTATACCGATGAAGATGGGGAAGTGGGCTTGAACGCCGGTAACATTAATTCAATAGAGTTTGCTCAAGAGCAAGATAAAAGAGAAGCTGGATTAGTTTAGAAGTTTAAAAGAGAACCGTTTTTGCGATACTCTCTTCGAAGTGATTTTCTTTCTTCCTCAGTAGTTCCACCCCAAACACCAGAATCTTGATTTGTTCGGATGGCATACTCTAAGCAATCAATTTTGACTACACACTCATTGCATATCGCTTTTGCTTCATTCGATTGTTTGATAGCTTTCATAGAAGAGCCAACAGGAAAAAATAATTCAGTGTTAGCATAAACACATGAACCTTCTTCCATCCAGGCTTCTTGCTCTAGGTCAAAATTTAGTATTTGCACTTTCATCCTTACTTTGTGAAAACTTTCACAATCTATTGTAGTAATGTCAGGAAGTTAGGGAAGAATTTTGACATATATTTTTGGACACAGAGGATTACCACAAATCTATCGAGAAAACTCTATAAAGGGCTTGAATAAAGCCTTTGAATATTGTGATTTTGTAGAGACTGATTTAAGAATAACTAAAGATAAAAGTATTATTTTTTATCATGATTCATTCATAAAAGGTTTTTTTATTCAAGATTTAACATTAAATGAGATAGAACTTCTGCTTCCAGACCTTGATTTGAATGATATGATTTATAACTCAAGAGAACAGCTCACCGGTAATGTAAATTTTGAAATAAAAACAGACGATACTGATAAAGAGTACGTCGAGACTCTCATGAAGAAAATTATTGGTATGACAAACTATAAAGACATTGTTTCATCTTTCAACTGGGAATCTATTCATAACTATAAAAAAAGTTTTAATTGTCGTTACGGGATTATCTTAGATAGCGAAGAAGACCTTTTTGAGGCTCAAGCAATTTCAAATCACGACAATCAAATGCTGTTTATGGTAAGCAACAGTGTTATAAATAGTAGAAATTTTAATCTTCCTTATGAGAGATCAGTAGTGTGGACAGTTAATGACGAAAACGAATTTCAAAGGTTAATGGAATTAAGCTTATATGGAATTATCACTGATATTCCTGATACAATGCAGTTATATAAAAAGTAGGACATTATGGCAATAACAGATGATTTAAGCACGTCTCTTAAAGAGGCAATGAAAGCAAAAGATAAAACGAAGTTAAATGCTATTCGACAAATACAGACAGAGATAGCAAAGAAAAAAGCTGAAAAAGGTGAAGAGGCTACCGATGAGCTGGCATTGAGTGTTATCTCTTCATATGTCAAGAAAATGACAAAAGCTGTAGAGGAGTATCAGTCCCTTGGTGAAAGAGGCGAAGATATGGCTAATCAGATACAGCTTGAAATTGATTTTCTCAGTGAGTGGCTTCCAGAACAACTTAGTGAAGAGGATGTCTCAAAACTAGTTGACGAAGTCTTATCAGAACTTGGTGAAGTTGATATGTCCCAGATGGGAAGAATTATTGGAGCAGTCATGGCCAAGGGAGATGGTATAGATGGCTCTCTTGTAAGTAAATTAGTAAAGGACAAGATTTCTTAATAAT
>CENG01037197.1_pt1 | contig 19551 bp, 16 predicted proteins | sample 530131 | NCBI WGS metagenome assembly CENG01 (sample SAMEA2591057, study PRJEB7988) | marine metagenome | biome: marine biome (ENVO:00000447); feature: surface water (ENVO:00002042) layer; material: saline water (ENVO:00002010), including plankton (ENVO:xxxxxxxx) | depth 5 m
GAGAGAAAAAAGATGATGAAGGAGAGAATGAGGCCATATTTGGAGCCTACATTTATATTAACTTTTGACAGAGAAAAATCTGTATATAAAGAGCAGGAAAGGCTTGACGCCCCAGGATCTGGTGGTAGAAGTGGTTGGGGTAAAATGATGTCAGGGAATGGGGGCCCTATTTTTAAAAATTTAAAAACAAAAAAATTCATACAAGACTCAGAATTTATGGGTAAGAAATTTTTAATAACTGACTCTATAAATAAATTTAATTGGGTTTTAGAAAAAGAGCAAAAAATGATAGGCAATTATCTTTGTTTTAAAGCTTCCGCTGAGATTCCAAGAAAAAAAACTATCTCTAGTGAATGGAGAAAGTTAGAAAAAAGTGATTCGACTGAAATACAAAATGAGTATACAAAAGTTAATGCTTGGTATTCTCCTCAGATCCCAATTGCAAATGGTCCTGCTGAGTTTGATGGATTACCTGGACTTATTTTGGAGTTAAACTACGAAAAAACGGTTATATTATGCACCAAAGTTGTAATGAACCCGGAAAAGAAAATTCAAATTAATGAGCCTAGGAAGGGAGAAATTGTTTCTAAAGATGAATATGATAAAATTGTCGAGGTGAAGGTTAAGGAGATGAGAGAAATGTACAGAGGACCAAGGTCTAAAAGATAAATTTTAAATTTACATATGCAAAAAAAAATTCATTTAAGTGATTTAAAATATCTAATGGCATATAGTATACCGATAAGTGCTATTATAGGTTTGACTATTGAAGGTTTTTTTTATTTTCTGACGCCAATTTATATTTTCATCGGGATCCCTTTAATTGAAGCTTTTCTAACATTTCTTAAATTAGACGATAAATTCAAGGGTCGTTCATCTAAAGATATTCACTGGATTTTTAACTGGATGCTTTACATAAACATCTTCTTAGTTTATGGAGTTTTAATTTATGCTCTAATTAAATCTATTTCTATTAATATGATTTCATTAGATTTTCTTGGAATTTTATTTACAGTTGGATTGGTAATTGTTTCCAACGGCATTAATGTCGCACATGAACTATGTCATAGAAAAAATTCATTTGAAAGATACCTTGGAAAATTTTTACTAATTCCATCTTTATACATGCATTTTTATCTTGAACATAACTTTGGCCATCACTTGAATGTTGCTACTCCTCATGATCCTGTAACAGCAAAGTACAACGAACCTTTGTATTCCTTTTGGATAAGTGCTGTTTTTGGAGAGTTAAATGGGGCAATGAAAATTCAAAGAAAAAGATTACAAAATAAAAACCTGCCATTTTTTTCTATTCAAAATGATATGCTTTGGTACGGAATAATTCAATTCATCTACTTAGTAACTGGTTTAATAATTTTTGGATTAAAGGGTTTGATCTTAATAATTGTAGTGGCTATCATTGCAATTTTAATGTTTGAGTCAGTTAACTACATTGAACATTATGGGTTACTGAGGACAAAACTAAATTCTGGAAGGTATGAAAGAGTTCAAGAGAAGCACTCTTGGAATTCAAATCATATACTAGGAAGAATTGTTTTATATGAGCTCACACGACATAGCGATCATCACAGATCATCAACAATTGAATATCAAAATCTTAAATCAATTGATAATTCTCCACAGTTGCCTTTTGGATATCCAACAAGTATTCTAATTTCATTCATTCCTGTTTTGTGGTTTAAAATAATGAACCCCAGAATTCCCAAAGAAATGATTTCGATTGCTTTAAAAACCAAATCATGAATAAAATAATTGTTACTTTATGTTTTTTCTTTTCCATAACCTCATTTTCTCAAATAAAAATGTCTGGTAAAGTAACAGACAGTATTGGAAATTCTCTGGAATTAGCAAATATAATTTTGATTGATGCTGAAACAGATATATTAGAGTCTTTTGGAACTTCCGATGAAAAGGGAGAATATAAAATACAATTAAGAAAAAATAAAAGTTATAATTTCCAAGTTAGCTATATAGGAATGGCTACATTTTCTCAATTAATTATTTCCAAACAGGATGATATAGTAAAGAACGTTAGATTAAATGAAAACAATATTCTCGATGCCGTTCAATTAACTTATGAGATGCCTGTAGTAGTCAGCGGGGACACTTTGATTTATGATGCTGATTCTTTCAAAACAGGAACAGAAAGAAAATTAGAGGACGTTTTGAAAAATTTACCAGGAGTTGAAATTAATGATGATGGAGAAATTGAAGTTGAAGGAAAAACTGTTTCAAAAGTGATGGTTGAGGGTAAAGATTTTTTTGATGGAGATTCAAAAATTGCCTCAAAAAATATTCCTTCAAGTGCTGTTGATAAAGTTCAGATACTAAAGAATTATTCAGAAATCTCGCAGTTAAGTTCCGTTCAAAATAATCAAGATAATATTGCCATTAACATCAAACTCAAAAAAGGAAAAGATAAGTTTTGGTTTGGAGATATTTTAGCTGGAGCAGGTGAGTCTCCTGTTACTAGTTTACACATATTGCAACCAAAACTATTTTATTATAGTCCCAAGTACAGTATAAATATAATTGGAGATCTTAATAATATTGGTGAGCAAGCATTTACTAGGAGAGATTACTGGAATTTTTCTGGGGGTTTTAATAAACCAAGCTCAAAAAGTGGTACTAATATTTCTCTTGGTAACAATAATTTAAGTTTTTTACAGCTTCAAAATAATAGGGCTAAAGACATAAATACAGAGTTTGCTGCTATTAATGGCAGTTTCTCACCAAGTGAAAAAATTGATTTTTCATCATTTATCATTCTAACAAATAGCGAAATAGAGATTCAACAAAACAATACTACGCAGTATGTTGGTGGTTTACAAGATATTCCTGATGAATTTGTTCGGCAAAATACTATTCAAAACAGTGAGTTGGGTATCGGAAAATTGAGCATGAAATATACTCCAGATGCAAATAATCAAATGGATTATGAAATTTTAGGAAGGCTAACCAATGAATCTCAAGATCAAAATTATTTATCTTCTGTAATTGGAGAAATTGAGCAATTAGATGATTCTGAATCATTCAATGTAAGTCAAAATTTCAATTATTATTTTACCTTGAACGAAAAAAATATATTTGCATTTGAAGCACAACATTTATTGAGAAATGAAGATCCTTTTTACTATGCCAAGTTAGAAAATAACGAAAATTTTCAATCAACTGCTATCGGATTGGGCCTTGATGATACATTTTTAAATTTTAATATTAATCAAAATAAAAAAGTTAAGTCAAATCAATTGGATGCCAAGATCGATTATTGGAATATATTAAATCTAAAAAGTGATTTGAATATCACTTTTGGAACAATTTATAGTAAGCAAGATTTCAATTCAGAAATATTTCAAATTCTAGAGAATACAGATCAATATTATCCTAATCCTTTGATTAATTACGGACATGGCTCCAATGATATCAATTATATTTTTGATGATTTATATTTAGGTATGAGGTACAGACTTAAACTTGGTAAATTTACAATATCTCCTGGCTTTTCAGCTCATTCTTACAACTCAAAAAATGATCAATATAATGTTGTAAACGCGGATTTAGTTTCTGACATTTCATACAAAAAGTCATTTTTTAAATTTCTGCCGAATTTCAATTTAATAATTCAACTGAAAGACAGTGAAAATATTAGGTTTAATTATTCAATGAGGACTCAGTTTACCGATATTACAAAAATTGCTAGGGGCCTAGTTTTAAATAATTACAATTCGATTTTTATTGGTAATCAATACCTTCAAAATGCTGTATCACATAATGTAAATCTTAATTATTATTCTTTTAATTTATTCAATTACACAAACGTATATGCTGGATTAAATTATAATAAATCTATTGATCAAATCAGAAATTTAACGAGTTTTGAAAGTGTGATAGCTACGAGCTCTCCATTTAATTCCCCATTTGCTGATGAAAATTTTTCAATGTATGGTAGATATCAGAGATCTATTGGGAAATTTAGAGCAACAATCGGCTCTAATTTTAATTTTTCAAAGTTCAATCAATTCATTCAGAGTGACTCAAATCCTAATTTAAGTGAAACTTTATCTCAAGGGTATAATATTTCCTTGAGGACCCTATTTAGAAATGCACCTAATTTTGAAACTGGATTAAAGTATTCAATTAGTGAAACAAACATTGGGTCTTTAGAGACTAAATATTTTACGGAAACACCATTTATCGAAATTGACGCTCTAGTTTTAAAAAAAATTACTTTTAGAACCAATTTTTCCTATTCTAAATTTAGTGATGAAAATGATATAATTAATGAATATAAGTTTTTTGATGCCTCTGCCTCTTATAGAGCTAATGAAGAGAGTAAATTTGAATTTGAAATAAAAGCAAATAACTTACTAAACACAAGCTCTCAGAGTCAATCAAGTACTTCAAATATTTTTGTTAATACAACTGAATACTTTGTTCAACCAAGATTTGTTACATTTAGACTTATATATAGTCTTTAACTTTTGTCCCCTTTTTTTTTTTTTAATTAGATAAATAGTTTTTCTTTACAGGTTGAATTATTTAAAAATTAACTTTTAAAGAGGATTGAAAGAAAAATTAAATAAATACAGCAAAATCATTACTCAAGATGACTCTCAGCCGGCAGCTCAAGCAATGCTATATGCGATCGGTTTTAAAGATGAAGACTTTAATAAACCAATAATTGGTATTGCCAGTACGGGATATGAGGGGAACCCATGCAATATGCACCTTAATAAATTGGCATCAGATGTAAAAAAAGGTGTACATGAAAAGGATTATGTTGGTTTAATTTTCAATACAATTGGAGTAAGTGATGGAATATCAATGGGAACTCCTGGAATGAGATATTCCCTGCCCTCAAGAGATATTATTGCAGACTCTGTTGAAACTGTAGTTCAAGCCATGTCTTATGACGGTTTGATTACTGTTGTAGGATGCGATAAAAATATGCCAGGTGCTCTCATGGGAATGATTAGACTTAATAGGCCTTCTATTCTTTTGTATGGGGGAACTATTGATTCAGGTTGTCACAATGATAAAAAACTTGATATTGTCTCTGCATTTGAGGCATGGGGAGGTAAGGTTTCAGGCAAAATAAAGGAAATTGAATACAAACAAATTATTAAAAAATCCTGTCCTGGTTCTGGTGCATGTGGTGGTATGTATACAGCCAATACAATGGCCTCTGCAATTGAAGCATTAGGGATGTCACTTCCATTTTCCTCCTCCATTCCTGCAAATGATTTGAATAGAGAGAGCTTATCAAAAGAGGTAGGAAAATCCATAGAAACATTAATTGTAAGAGATATTAAGCCACTTGATATTATCTCAAAAAAATCCATAGAAAATGCAATTTCAGTAGTTATAGCTTTGGGTGGATCTACAAATGCTGTATTACATTTTTTAGCAATTGCTAGATCCGCAAATATTGAATTTAACTTAGACGATTTTCAAAAGATTAGTGATAAGACTCCCTACATTGCCAATTTAAAACCAAGTGGCAAATATTTAATGGAGGATTTACATGAAATTGGCGGTATTCCGGTAATTTTAAAATACATGTTCGAGGCTGGGTTTCTACATGGAGACTGCCTTACAGTAACTGGAAAAAGTTTAGAAGAAAATTTAAGATCAGTGGAGCCATTATCATTTGATCAAGATGTGGTGATGCCTGTGGAAAACCCAATTAAAAAATCTGGTCACATTCAGATATTATATGGAAATTTAGCTCAGAAAGGAAGTGTTGCAAAAATATCAGGAAAAGAAGGATTATATTTTAAGGGTAAAGCTAAAGTTTTTGATTCTGAGTTTGAAGCTAATCTTGGAATTAAGAAAGGATTGGTGAAAAAAGGAAATGTTGTGGTTATAAGATATGTAGGTCCAAAAGGTGGTCCAGGAATGCCGGAAATGTTAAAACCAACCTCTGCGATAATGGGTGCTGGTTTGGGAAAAGACGTAGCTTTAATTACGGATGGAAGATTTTCGGGGGGAACTCATGGCTTTGTTGTAGGCCATATCACTCCTGAGGCACAACTTGGTGGAAATATTGCCTTAGTTGAGGATGGTGATATTATTTCAATTGATGCCAGAGAAAATAGTATTAATTTGCATGTTTCAGAAGCTGAGATAAACAAAAGAAAACTTAATTGGAAAAAGCCCAAATTAAAAGCTAGTAATGGGTCTTTATTTAAGTATGCTAAATTTGTGTCCTCGGCATCAAAAGGATGTGTTACAGATGAATTTTAAAAATTATAGATAATGCCAAAAATTTCGGGAAGTGAAGCGGTAATTAAGTGTCTTATAAATGAAGGCATTGAGATAATTTATGGCTACCCTGGAGGTGCAATCATGCCTGTTTATGACGAGTTATTTAAGTATCAAGATAAAATTCACCATGTTTTGACAAGACATGAGCAAGGTGCTACTCATGCTGCTCAAGGATTTGCAAGAATCTCAGGAAAGGTTGGTGTGGCAATTGCTACATCTGGCCCTGGAGCAACAAACCTTGTTACTGGATTAGCGGACGCTCAAATTGATTCAACTCCAATGATATGTATAACTGGACAAGTAAGTTCAAAACTTTTAGGAAGTGACGCTTTTCAAGAAACTGATATTATTGGCATTTCCACCCCCATAACAAAGTGGAACTATCAAATAACAAAGGCTTCAGAAATTCCTGAAATTTTTGCAAAAGCCTTTTATATTGCTAAAAGTGGAAGACCCGGCCCTGTTTTAATAGACATTACAAAAGACGCTCAGTTTGAACTTTTTGATTTTTCATATAATAAAATCAATGGGATAAGAAGTTATAATCCTATTCCAGAAATCAACAACAACAAAATAAAAGAAGCAGCAAAACTAATTAACCAAGCAAAAAAACCTCTCATAGTTTGGGGGCAAGGTGTTATTCTTGGAAACGCTGAAAAAGAGTTAATAAATTTAGTTGATAAAACCGGAATTCCTGCAGCATGGACAATATTAGGGGCATCTGCAATTCCAACAGAACATCCATTAAATGTTGGTATGCTCGGAATGCATGGAAATTATGCTCCAAACATTAAAACAAATGAATGCGATGTATTAATTGCTATAGGAATGAGATTTGATGACCGAGTAACTGGAGATGTTACTAGATATGCTAAACAGGCTAAAATTATTCATTTTGAAATTGATCCAGCGGAGGTGAATAAAAATATCGAAGTCGATATAGCTGTTTTGGGAAATGCAAAACAGACATTAAAAGAGGTAATAAAGTATGTTGATGCTAATTCTCATAAAAATTGGCTAAAAGAATTTACAGATTTATATCAAGTTGAATTTAATAAAGTAATTAATGCCGAAATAAACCCTACTAAGAAGGGTTTAACTATGGGTGAAGTAATTAAACATATTAATGAATTTACCAAAGGAAATGCTGCAATTGTTACTGATGTAGGGCAACATCAAATGGTAGCTTGCAGGTATGCAAATTTTAAAACCTCAAAAAGTAATATTACCTCTGGTGGATTGGGAACAATGGGTTTTGCATTACCTGCTGCTCTGGGTGCAAAAATGGCTGCCCCAAATAGGGAGGTAGTTGCTGTAATTGGTGATGGAGGTTATCAAATGACCATTCAGGAGCTTGGAACTATTTTTCAAACCAAAGCTGCAGTTAAGATAGTAGTTTTAAATAATGACTTTTTAGGAATGGTAAGACAATGGCAACAATTATTTTTTGAAAAAAGATATGCTTCTACTGAAATGGTAAATCCAGATTTTGTTAAAATAGCTGAAGGATATTATATAAAAGCTAAAAGGGTAAATAAAAGAGATGAGCTTGCTTCAGCCATAGAAGAAATGATTAAATCAAAAGAGCCATATTTTTTAGAGGTTGTAGTTGAGAAAGAAGCAAATGTTTTTCCGATGATTCCAACTGGCTCATCTGTTTCTGAAATAAGGCTAAGTTAATTAATATGAGTGAAAATAAAATTAAATATACTGTATCGGTCTACTCTGAGGATAGTGTAGGTTTATTGAACAGAATTTCTGCAATATTTCAAAAAAGACATATAAATATTATAAGTTTTAATGTCTCAATAACTGAAATCAAAGATATCAAAAGGTGGACAATAATGGTTGAATCCTCTGATATTCAAATAAAAAAAATAGTTGGTCAAATTAACAAACAGATTGGGGTAATTAAGTCTTTTTACCATACAGATGAAGAGACAATTTATCAAGAATCATGTTTATTTAAAATTAAGTCATCCCTTCTTTTTGATGATCGGAAAATACAAAATATTATTAAGGAGAGTAATGCGGTAATAGTAACGGTTAACTCTGAGTTTTTTGTTATTGAAAAGTCTGGTAGAAGTTTTGAGTTAGATGATTTATACGAAAAGCTTAGTAAATATGGAATATTACAGTACGTTAGATCTGCAAGAATTTCAGTAACTAAATCCCCTCTAATGATTTCTGAAATTCTGAAAAAATTTAAAAAAAAATAAAATGAAAAATTATTTTAATTCTCTAAGCGAAACTGAAAAAAGAGATCAGTTATCTAAGTGTAGATTTATGAATCTTGATGAGTTTAGTCAAGATAATAAATTTTTAATCGGTAAAAAGATTGTAATAATTGGCTGTGGCGCACAGGGGCTAAATCAGGGTTTAAATATGCGTGATTCTGGCCTATATATTTCCTATGCTCTTAGAGAAAAGGCCATTAAAATGAAACGACAATCTTTTATCAATGTCACTGAAAATAACTTTACCTATGGACTAATTCAAGATTTAGTTCCAGATGCTGATATGGTTATTAATTTAACACCTGACAAGAACCATTCTGATGTGATAAATAGTGTCGTACCATTGATGAAAAAAGCATCAATTCTTTCCTATTCCCATGGTTTCAATATTGTGGAGGAGGGTATTATAATTAGGGATGATATTACTGTTATTATGGTTGCTCCAAAGTGTCCAGGAACTGAGGTTCGAGAAGAATTTAAAAGAGGTTTTGGCGTTCCTACTTTGATTGCTGTTCATTCCTCAAATGACCCTCATGGAAATGGCCTTGAGTTTGCCAAGGCTTATGCTTTCTCTCTTGGTTCTCACAAAGCTGGTGTTTTGGAGTCTTCGTTTGTTGCTGAAGTCAAAAGTGATTTGATGGGTGAGCAGACGATATTATGTGGAGTTCTTCAATCGGCTTCAATTTTTTTATTCAATAAAATGTGTAATGCACAAATGGATAAAAATTATTCATCAAAATTAATTCAGAATGGATGGGAAGTAATCACTGAAGCTTTAAAACATGGTGGAATCACCAAAATGATGAATCAGTTAAGTGATCAATCAAAAATAAATGCATTTAATTTAGCTGCTGAACTAAAGGTTAAAATGAAGCCACTTTTTGAAAAGCACATGCAAGAAATTATTTCTGGTAAGTTTTCGAGTGAGATGATGGATGATTGGAAAAATAATGATTATAAGCTATTAAAATGGAGAGAGGAAACTGGAAACACCGAATTTGAAAAAACAATATCATCTGAAATAAAAATTGAAAATAAGGAATATTTTGAAAAAGGTATTGCAATGATTGCATTTGTTAAATCTGGAGTTGAGTTAGCATTTGAAACGATGATAAATGCAGGTATTATTGATGAATCAGCGTATTATGAATCACTTCATGAATTACCACTTATAGCAAATTTGATCTCCAGGAAAAAATTATATGAGATGAACAGAATCATCTCTGATACGGCTGAATATGGTTGTTATTTGTTTTCTAATGAGGCAAAAAAACTATTTGAATCTGAGTTTAAACATCTAAATCTTTATTCAAACGGGGCTGAAAAAGATAACATAAATCAAATTGACAAAGAATTAGTGAAAAAAATTAACTTTGAAATAAAAAATCATCCCGTTGAAAAAATTGGTTTGAAATTAAGAAAATCAATGACTGAGATGAAAAATTTATTTTAGTGCAAAAGTTAATTGATTTAGCTCATATTAGAAGTACGACAAGAAAAATTAGAGGAATTGTTAAAAAAACCCCTTTACAAGAGAGCCTTAATTATTCACAAAAATATAATTCAAAAATTTTTTTTAAGAGGGAAGATCTTCAGGATGTTAAATCATTTAAGATAAGAGGCGCATACACGAAAATTCTCAGTGTTAAAAAAATGAAAGCTCAAAATGGACTTGTATGTGCAAGTGCAGGAAATCATGCTCAAGGCTTTGCTGTTAGTTGCTCTCTTTTAGATTACAATGGAACAGTATTTATGCCACACTCAACCCCAAGTTTAAAGGTTGGTTTGGTAAAAAAGTTCGGAGGAAAGAATATCAAGATCAAGCTTGTCGGTGAAAACTTTTCAAAAGCTTATAAAGCTGCGATGGATTATTGTGTTAGTAATAGAAAAACATTTATTCATCCATTTGATGATATAAAAGTTATTGAAGGACAGGCTACTTTGTTTTTGGAGGTTATTAAACAGATAAAAAATCCAATTGATTATATTTTTATTCCAATAGGAGGTGGTGGACTTATTTCGGGTGCGATAAATATATTCAAACAACTTAGTCCAAAAACAAAGATAATCGGTATTGAGCCTGCAGGCGCCCCCTCCATGAAGGAATCTATTATCAAAAATAAAATAATAAAACTACGTAAAATTGATAATTTCGTGGATGGTGCTGCGGTACACAAAATTGGCACTATTCCGTTTGAATTTTGTAAAGATTACTTAGATGACTTATTGGTAATTGATGAAGGTGAGATTTGTCAATCAATTTTAGATTTGAAATCAATTGAGAAAATTAACGCTGAGCCTGCAGGGGCGATGTCTTCAGCTGCTTTGAGAATGTATATGGAAAAAATAGTTAATAAAAATGTGGTTTGTATAATTTGTGGTGGAAATAATGATGATTCTAGAATGAAAGAAATATCCAAAAGAGCAATTAATTGGAAAAATTCATCAAAATGAATTTTGAATTTAATGCTGTAATTTTTAGGTTTGATGAAGGTGACGGAAAATGGTTAAAAAAACTTTTCTTTTTTTACATAATATTGTTTCAGTATAATGACAAGTTTTTTTGGAATAAAAATTGATAATTAATTAGTATGTATTTTAATTTTGAAAAAATCCCTGATCATTATAAGATCAAAAACGAAATAGTTCAAAACCAGTTTTTAGTAAATGGAAAACTGGTAAATTGGAGTGGAGATTTATCACCTGTTTATTCCACAATTTCTTCAAGCAAAAAATATAATCCAACCAAATTAGGTGAAATACCAAGTTTAGGAAAAAAAGAGGCTATACTTGCACTGGATTCTGCATGTAATGCATTTGACAATGGAAAAGGGATTTGGCCAACCATGAAGGTTTTAGACAGAATCAAAGCTATGGAAAACTTTGTAGCTGAGATGAAAACTAAAAGAGATATTATTGTTAATCTTTTGATGTGGGAAATTGGTAAAAATTTTAATGACTCAAAAAAAGAATTTGATAGAACAGTTGACTACATATATGATACTATTGAGGCATATAAACAAATTGATAGAGACTCGGCTAAATTCCAAAAAAATAGTGGTATTAATGCTCATATAAGAAGAGGTCCTTTGGGAGTGGTTCTATGTTTGGGCCCCTATAATTATCCTTTAAATGAAACTTTCTGTTTGTTAATACCAGCTCTTATCATGGGAAATACGGTGATTTTCAAGCCCGCTAAACATGGGGTTTTACTAATTACTCCTTTATTAGAAGCCTTTAAAAAGCATTTCCCACCTGGCGTTGTAAATATTCTCTTTGGTAGAGGTAGGGCTTTAGCAACACCTATCATGGAAACAGGTAAAGTAAATGTTTTAGCTTTAATCGGACACAGTTCCTCCGCGAACGCCCTTCAGGAATCTCATCCTAAAAAAAACAGATTACGATTGGTACTAGGTTTGGAGGCCAAGAATCCAGCAATAATACTTCCTGATGCTGATTTGGATTTGGTTATAAAGGAATGTATTAATGGATCCCTTTCATACAATGGACAAAGATGTACAGCCCTCAAAATAATATATGTCCATGAAAAAATCAGAGATAATTTTATTAAAAAATTTTCAAAAGAAGTTGATAATTTGAAGTATGGAAACCCTTGGGAGCCTGATGTTATGCTTACACCACTTCCTGAACCAAACAAACCAAAATATATTAACTCGCTTGTTCAAGATGCTTTAAAAAAGGGTGCAAAAGTCATGAATAAAAAAGGAGGGTTAATGTGTGAAAATTATATTTACCCATCTGTTTTATACCCTGTTACAAAAGATATGGAAGTATATAAAGATGAGCAATTTGGACCTGTAATTCCAATTATATCTTTTAAAAATATTAATGAACCATTAAATGATATGGCTGAATCTAACTATGGACAGCAGGTAAGTTTATTTGGTAAAGACACCAAAACATTAGGGCCACTAATTGACACTCTAGTTAATTTAGTTTGTAGAGTAAATATTAATAGTTCTTGTCAAAGAGGTCCTGATATTTATCCTTTTACCGGAAGAAAAGACTCAGCTTTCAGTACCCTAAGTGTTCGTGATGCACTTAGATCTTTTTCAATTAGAACATTTGTTGCCTCTAAAGATAATGATGACAACAATAAAATAATCAAGGATTTATTAGGATCAAAACAATCTAATTTTGTTTCTACTGATTATATTCTTTAGTCAATTTTTTATTTTCTCATAAATATTATATACATTCGTGACATGACGAATTTGATTACACTAAATTTTGGATTTTATTATTTCTTTTTCTATTATAAGAATAGGTAGAGACTATAATATGTAATCATAATATTAATGAAATCTGGTCTCGAATTATTCGGGACTTTTTTTATGAGTAAAAAAAATATAGGAATACAAGGAATACAAGGTTCATTTCACCATATTGTGGCGAATGAATATTATGGTAGTAATATCGATATTGATGAATTCTTAACTTTTGAAATGATGTCAAGACATCTTGCTGAGGGAAAATCTGATGCGTCAATAATGGCGATTGAAAATTCTATTGCAGGATCAATCATTCCTAATTACGCACTGATTGATGAATATAATCTTTCCATTGTTGGAGAGTATTATTTGAAAATTTCTCATAATTTATTGGCTCTAGAAAAACAGTCCATTGATGATATTAAAGAAGTCCACTCGCATCCAATGGCATTACTTCAGTGTAGAGATTTTTTTAAAAAACATCCAAAAATTAAATTAGTTGAGGATACCGACACCGCACTCTCTGCCAAAGAAATTTATATTAGTAATGTTAAAGGTCGAGCTGCAATTGCTAGTAAATTAGCATCTAATTTATACAGTTTAGATGTATTAGCTGAAAATATTCAGACAATTAAAAATAATGAAACAAGATTTGTTGTTCTCGAAAGATCAACTACAAATAGTAAATCTGTATTTAACAAGGCTTCTATTAAATTTGAGTTAGATCATAAAAGAGGGAGTTTGGCAACAATACTAAATGTTTTGAGCGATTGTAAAATGAATTTAACTAAAATTCAGTCAATGCCAAAAATTGAAACTCCGTGGAGATATTCTTTTTTTGTAGATATCACATTTGAATTTTTAGATGATTATTTTAAGGCAAAATCAATAATAGAAATTATGGCAAAAGATTTTAAAGTTTTAGGAGAATATAAAAACTCAAAAAATGATTGATAATTCTAAAAGGTTAGAATATATTTCTGAATATTATTTTTCTAAGAAGTTAAGAGAGGTAAAAGCCTTAATTGATGAAGGAAAAGATATTGTTAATTTAGGAATTGGAAGCCCAGATCTATTACCGCCTGAAAATTCAATTAAAACAGTTATAAAAAGTTTGAATCAAAAAAATGCTCATAAGTATCAGGGCTATTCTGGTATTTACCAATTACGTTCAAAAATTTCTACTTTTTATAAAAGATATTATAAAGTTAATCTTCATCCTGACCAAAATATATTACCATTAATTGGAAGTAAGGAGGGTATATTTCATATATCAATGTCTTTTTTAAATGATGATGATTCTGTTTTAATCCCCAACCCAGGCTATCCTACTTATTCCTCTATCACGAAATTGATGGGAAATAAAATAATCCAATATGATCTAACTGAAAAAAATAATTGGGAACCAGATTTTAGTAAATTAAAACAGTTGGATTTAAGTAAAGTAAAAATAATGTGGGTAAATTATCCTAATATGCCAACCGGACAAACAGCATCAGTAAAGTTATTTAAAAAAATTATTCAATTTGGAAAAGAAAATAACATATTAATAGTTAATGATAACCCTTACAGCTTTATTTTAAATGACAATCCCCTAAGTATTATGAGTATTTCTGGTGCAATGGAAAATTGTATTGAGTTAAACTCAATGAGTAAAATATACAATATGGCTGGTTGGCGAGTGGGGTTTGTTATCGGAAATCCCACTTTTATTAGAAATATATTGAAGGTCAAAAGTAATATAGATTCTGGCATGTTTTACCCAGTTCAAATGGGTGCTGCTCATGCATTGTCTCAAAATAATGATTGGTTTGAGAAACTAAATATGAAATATAAAGAAAGACGTGAATTAGTTTGGGAACTTACATCAAAACTAGGCTGTACTTTTTCTAAGGATAATGTTGGTATGTTTGTTTGGGCAAAAATTAATAAGTCGATTTCATCCAAAGAATTTGTTGATAATCTTCTTCAAAAATTCGGAATTTTCGTTGCTCCTGGAATAATATTCGGAACAAATGGGGAAGGATATATTAGAATATCATTGTGTAATTCTATAGCTAATATTAAGAAGGCAATTTCCCGATTATGAAAAAAAATATATATATAGTTGGTGTAGGCCTTATTGGAGGTAGCTTTGCTCTTGAGTTGAAGGATATTTTTAAGGATAATAATATAATCGGAATTGATACATCTGAACAAAATTTAAAGATTGCTAAACAAAAAAATATTATTGACTCATACGCAGAAATAAATGATATTACTAATGCTTACATAATAATCATTGCTGTGCCGGTAAAAGCGATAATTAAGATCTTGCCAAAAATTTTAGAATTTATTTCACCTGAAACCCTTGTTATAGATTTTGGTTCAACTAAATTAAATATTTGTAAAAATCTTCAAACTCATAAGTTAAGATCTAATTTTCTTGCCGCTCACCCCATAGCAGGAAATGAATTTTCCGGACCTAATGCTGCTGTAAAGGGTCTATTCACGAATAAAACAATGATTATTTGTGAAAACAATAAAACTAATAACAAACTTGTTAATTTGGCTATCAATATATTCAAAGACTTGAAAATGAATATTAGTTTTATGGATCCTGAATCCCATGATAAACATATTGCATACGTATCACACCTATCTCACATAAGTTCATTCATGTTGGGAAAAACTGTAATTGAAGAGGGAAAAAATAAAAAGAATATTTTTGAAATGGCAGGTAGTGGATTTGAATCTACCGTAAGATTAGCAAAAAGTTCTCCAAAAATGTGGACACATATATTTGAAGATAATAAACCAAATATAACAGAGGCGCTTGATGACTATATTTTCAATTTAAATAATATTAGAAAACTAATAAATGATAATAAATTTGATGAATTAGAGACAGAGCTAAAAAAGATCAATTATATTAAGAATATACTAAATGGCATTAATTTATGAAGAATAATAAAAACTTAAGAGGATGGCTTGATAATTTTAATTTATCACATCCATTACTTATTGCAGGACCCTGCAGTGCAGAAACAGAAAATCAAGTTCTTGAGATCGCAAATCAGTTAAAAGACAGTGATACAACCGTTTATAGAGCTGGTATTTGGAAGCCAAGAACAAGACCTGGAAATTTTGAAGGAGTTGGTTCATTAGCATTGGATTGGCTCAAAAAAGTTAAGAGTGAAACAAATATCTTAACTACAACAGAGGTAGCTAATGCAAATCACGTAGATTTGGCACTAAAAAATGATATTGATATTTTATGGATTGGAGCGAGAACTACAGTCAGCCCCTTTATTGTTCAAGAAATTGCTGATGCCCTGAACGGTACAGAAAAAATAGTTTTGATAAAAAATCCTGTAAATCCTGATTTGTCTTTGTGGCTTGGTGCAATTGAAAGGATTTATACATCCAACATAAAAAATATTGGAGCAATTCATCGTGGATTTTCGACCTATGAAAAAACTAAATATAGAAATAACCCTGAATGGCAAATTGCTATCGATTTACAGAGAAAATTACCAGATCTTCCTTTAATTCTTGATCCATCACATATTGCTGGGAGAAGAGATTTAATTTTTGACCTGTGTCAAACAGCACTGGACCTTAATTATGATGGGCTTATGATTGAAACGCATAATGATCCTGATAATGCATGGAGCGATGCTAAACAGCAAATTACTCCTTCGGTCTTAAAAGATATAACTAAAAAATTAATTGTTAGACGGAAAAGCAATGACAATGATGATTTTAAAATGAAGTTAGAAACTTTAAGAGCTCAAATTAATATGCATGATGAGCAATTAATTAATATTTTAGGAAATAGAATGAAGGTTGCCAAAAAAATAGGGTCCTTAAAAAAAGAAAATAATGTTGCTGTTCTACAATCTGGAAGATGGAATGAAATTTTAGAAAGAATGATAAAAGATGGAAAGAATGAAGGGTTGAGTGAAGAGTTAATATTAAAGGTTTTTAAAGCAATTCATCAGGAATCCATTAATAACCAAAATCAAATTTTAAAAAAATAGACATTCATTGGAAGGTAAAGTTTATAAATCCACAGGTTCTTGGTATTTGGTTAAATCTGAAGATGATAACTTTTACGAATGTAAAATTAAGGGAAAATTAAGGTTAAATGCAGCTTCAAGTACAAATCCTGTGGTTGTAGGAGATATTGTAAATTTTAACTTGCATAAGGATGAAAAGAGGGAAATAGGGATAATTGAAAAAATTAAGGATCGAAAGAATTATATTTTAAGGAAGTCTGTTAACCTTTCAAAACAAACTCATATTCTAGCTTCAAATATTGATCTTTTATTATTAGTAATTACATTAAAAGATCCTATTACAACTACAAGTTTTATTGATAGGTTTTTGGTATCTGCACAAGCATATTCAATTAAAACAATATTAATTTTTAACAAGTTTGATACTTACAAAAAAAACGAAATTAAAAATTTAAATGAAACAATTAATATTTATAAAAAAATAGGTTATCAGTGTCTGACCTTATCAACAAAAGATTTATTTAATATTAAAACTTTGAAGCAACTAATCGAGGGAAAAACTATCATGCTTGGTGGACATTCAGGGGTTGGTAAAACATCAATAGTTAATATGCTTAAACCATCTTTAAATTTGAAAGTTAGTAGTATTTCTCAACATTCTCAAGGAAAACATACCACCACTTATGCCGAGTTATTTGAATTAGACAGTGAAACGGAGCTAATTGACACCCCTGGAATAAAGGGGTTTGGATTAATCAATTATGACAATTACGAATTGGGCGACTACTTTCCCGAGTTTTTATCTAACAAAGATGGTTGTAAGTTTAGTAATTGTATGCATTTAAATGAACCAAACTGTAAAATCAAATATCTTGTTGAGAATGGGGATATTTCACAATCTAGATATAAAAGTTATCTTCAGATGTTAGATTCCAATGATTTAAAACATAGGTAGTGAAATTAGTGATTCAAAGAGTTTCAAGTTCTAGTTTATACATTGAGGGATCTCTCATTTCACAAATTAAAAAAGGGTTACTAGTTTTGATAGGAATCTCTAAATCTGATAATATGAATATGATTGATAAGCTCATTGAAAAGTTACTGAAATTAAGGATTTTTGAAGATGAAAATTCAAAAATGAATCATAGTATTTTAGATATTAATGGCGAAATATTATTAGTCAGTCAATTTACATTATATGCTGATACTAAAAAGGGAAATAGACCAAGTTTTTTCCAGGCAGCTCACCCAAAAAATGCCGAGCCTATTTATAATAAGTTCCTTGAAAAGTTAAATGTTGCATTAGGGGATAAAATAAAAACTGGCAAGTTTGGCGCGAATATGCAAGTTCGATTGGTAAATGATGGACCTGTTACAATTATCATTGAAAATTCATAACTTATCATGGATATTAAAAACATGAATAATAAAGTTTTACTTCTAATTTTCTTTTTTTTATCAAGCTTCTCTTTTTCAATGGAGCAAGATATTGATCGATATAATATTAGCATCTTAACTGTATCACCAGGAAAAGACCTAGTAGATGCATTTGGACATAGTGGGATCAGAGTAGTTGATAATGAATTAAATTATGATGTGGTTTTTAATTTTGGAATTTATGATTTTCAAGCTCCGGACTTTTATTCCAATTTTGTTAAAGGCAGACCAATTTACTCTTTAGGTATCAATAATTATAATAGATTTTTTAATGACTATAAAAATCAAAAAAGAGGAATTCTTGAGCACAAAATTCAGATTTCAAAAAATAAAAAAGATGCTTTAATTCGACTACTATTTGAGAATTCAAAACAAGAGAATAAATTTTATGTATATGAATATTTTAATGATAATTGTTCCACAAAAGTTGCTGATTTATTTATTGAAAATTTTAATGATGAGATCTACAATTCTGAAATAAACTTATCAAGTAAATCAAATGATAGCTATAGATCATTAATTTATAAAATGATTCCAAAAAATTCATGGGGTTCATTAGGAATCGATATATGTCTTGGTTCAATTATAGATCAAGATATTAGTTATAGGCAAACATTTTTTCTTCCATCGAAGTTCGGTAGCTTTTTAGATACAATTGAATCCGTGAACCCAGAAATTATAGAGTCAAAATTATTGCTAAAAAGCCAAGATGTTTTTGAAGAATCTAGTTTCAACTTAACCAGCCCTCTGTTTGTTATATTGTTTATTTCAATACTTACAATCTTAGTTTCTTTTCGTGATTATAGGAATAATAAGCAAACTAAGATTTTAGATATTTTACTAATTTCAATTACCACCATGATTGGTTTATTAATTAGCTACTTATGGTTTTATAGTGATCACTCAGCAGCTTCTCAAAATTATAATATTCTATGGGCATCTCCCCTTAATATTCTATTATTTATAGATTTATTTACAAGAAAAAAAAGAAAGTGGATATTAGGCTATTTGAAATTTATATTTTTAATGCTACTATTGATGATGAGTCATTGGATTCTTTCAGTGCAAACATTTAATATTACTCTTTTTTCATTTATTTTTGCATTACTAATCAGGTATCTATTTCTAATATACAATCACAAAAAATTAATAAGTTAGTTTTATGGAAATAAAAAATCTACAAACAAAAGTTGATAATTGGATCAAAAAGCATGGTGTAAGATATTTTAATGAGCTTACAAACATGGCACAACTTACTGAAGAGGTAGGCGAAGTTGCACGAATAATTGCAAGAAAATATGGTGAGCAAAGTTTTAAAAAATCAGATGAAAAAATCAGCCTTGATGATGAACTTTC
>CENG01001347.1_pt1 | contig 19131 bp, 16 predicted proteins | sample 530131 | NCBI WGS metagenome assembly CENG01 (sample SAMEA2591057, study PRJEB7988) | marine metagenome | biome: marine biome (ENVO:00000447); feature: surface water (ENVO:00002042) layer; material: saline water (ENVO:00002010), including plankton (ENVO:xxxxxxxx) | depth 5 m
TTGCATTATTTCTAGGGATCGATACTATGAATTTCTTGATACGAACCGAAAGGTGATTACCGTAGTGACGATGCTGTTGACAATTGCATTCGTAATTATTCGACTTCAACAACATGAGGATGGAGTTCCATACATGGATGGGGGATGGATTGAACAAGGTATTTTTCATAATGAAATGACAGTTCTTGGTTGTTTTATTCACAGTTTTCATGCTTGGTTCTGGTGTCTCACAATTTTTGCTTGGGGCTCACACTTACTCAACAAGAAAAGTTCCTCTCTAACGTATCTCAATCAGGGTGTATATCCCTTCTACATCGTCCATATGCCAATCACATTTGCAGGCTTAAAGATTGCAAAAGAATTGAATTTTACAGGGATTCCAGCAGTTATCGCAGGTTGTCTTATCGTGCTAATCGGATGTTGGCTCGTCTTTGAAGGTGTAAGTCGAACTCGAATCACTCGATACCTCTTCGGTATCAAAAATATTCAACAAAAGCAATCAGTTGTAACCCAAGACGTCAGCTAACTGGGATTTGTAGAAATTGCCTGATGTTTGCAATGAATTGAGTTCATCATCGGTTAATTCCAATTCAAAGATGTTCTCTACACCATTTGAACCAATGATGCAAGGAACTCCAATATACACATCATCAAGCCCATATTGACCTGTGAGTAAACACGATGCTGGTATGAGCCTTCGACGATTGTTGAGGACAGACTCAGCCATGACTGCTGCTGCTGAACCAGGTGCATAGAAAGCAGATCCTCGCTCAAGGAGTTTGACAATTTCTCCGCCGCCACTTGCTGTACGAGCAGAAATAGCATCAATTCGCTCTTGGCGCATCAATTGGGTAATCGGAATACCTCCAACGGTTGTATAACGTGGCAGAGGCACCATTGTGTCCCCGTGGCCTCCGAGTACCATTGGGCTAACATCTTCTTCAGCGCAATTCAATTCCAAGGCGATGAAGTGAGCCATTCGTGCGCTATCAAGGACACCGGCTTGACCGATGACTCTGTTGGAAGGGAATCCTGTGACTTTCTGCATGTGATAGGTCATCAAATCGAGCGGGTTGGTAACGACAATGACGACGGATTCGGGTGCATGGTTGCGAATTCCTGCACCTACTTGTGCAACAATCTCAGCGTTCTTACCAATCAAATCTTCGCGTGTCATACCAGGTTGTCGCGGAAAACCACTGGTGACAACGACTACATCTGCTCCAGCAATATCCTCGTAGCTTGAAGTTCCGGTGATTTTGCCGTCGTAATTGAGAACGTTCGCATTTTGACTCATATCGAGAGCTTTTCCTTTGGCAAAACCTTCGTAGATATCCAACAAAACGATATCTGCAATTTTCATGTTCGCTAGTACGAACGCACACGTTGCTCCAACGTTTCCTGCACCAATAACTGCAATTTTTCTACTTCCTCTCGACATGGTTTCTCGCCAGTTGTTGGTCAAGGTCGGATGCTTTTAATCAAGATGGTATGCTACTGTCCTGTTTGATGGGGCCAAAGGGTGGTATTGAAGAACCCCCTTTCGTTCGGAAAAAATAACGGTGTTACAATGAAGTTAGGTGTGCTCAAAGAACCAGAAGCAGAGACACGTGTTGCTATTGTTCCAACAAGTCTCAAAAAGTTGCTCAAAGCAGGGTTTGAAGTCGTTGTTGAATCAGGTGCTGGTGTTGCCGCAAATTATTCAGATTCCGATTACGAAGCCGCTGGTGCAACGATTGCAAAGCGATCAGATGCGCTTGCATGCGAGACCATTATCACAATCCGATTTCCTGGTGTCGAAGGGATCAAAGAAGGAACAAACCTTGCTTGCGTATCCGATCCATTCCGCAACCCTCAATTCGTCAAGGATTGTATCTCTTCCAACATCACTCTGATGTCAATGGATATGATTCCTCGCCGGCTTAGCCGAGCGCAGTCGATGGATGTTAATTCAAGCCAAGACAATCTCGCAGGATACAAAGCCGTCCTTTTGGGAGCAGCACATGTTCCTAAGGGAATACCCATGATGACGACATCAGCAGGTACGGTTCGTCCTGCCAAAGTCGTAATTATGGGGTCAGGTGTTGCTGGATTACAAGCCATCGCTACAGCTAAGCGACTCGGCGCAGTTGTTTATGCATCAGACGTTCGCAAGTCTGCTGCCGAACAAATTGAATCGGTCGGCGGACGTTTCATTGAAGTGGATGGAATGGACGATTTTGAAGACGAGGCAGGATATGCCAAGCCATTAACTCCTGAATTTATCCAGAAAGTCAACGATACGGTATGTGGTGTTGCATCCGATGCTGACATCATCGTAACGACTGCTCGTATCTTTGGTAGACCAGCACCAATTACTGTACCATCGAGCGCAGTTCAGGAATTCAAATCTGGGGCGGTCGTAGTTGACATGAATGCAGATGTAGGCGGAAACTGTGAAGACACCGTTGCGGGTGAGGTGATAACAACCGACAATGGTGTGATCATTGTGGGAACATCGAATCTCCCCGGAACCATTGCCACAACAGCAAGCATGCTTTACTCAAACAACCTTACAACATTCATCACATCACTCGTACAAGATGGAGCCATCGTCATTTCAGAAGATGATGACATCCTCGTAGGTGCGCCGGAAGGTAGTGATTTCTACGTCAATGGTATGGGAGGAGTTCTCATCTGCAAAGATGGAGAATTACATCCTAAACAAACTCGCCTAGGAGGTGCACTTGAATGACACCAGAATTTCTAATTGGAAACATAACACTGTTCGTACTTGCAATTTTTCTTGGATTTGAATTGATTACAAAAGTCCCAGCAACGTTACATACCCCACTCATGAGTGGAGCGAATGCGATTTCTGGAATTTCCATTATTGGAGCGCTCATTGGAGCAAACGTCGCTTATGACTCAGGAGATACAGCCGTTTCTGGAATTCTTGCATTTGTTGCCGTTATACTAGCGATGATCAATGTTGTTGGAGGATTCCTCGTCACCAATAGAATGTTGAATATGATTGCTGGAAAGAAGCGAAGAGGTGCTTGACATGGAAGATTGGGTTTCACTCGGATATTTGCTTTCTGCAGCCCTCTTTATTTTTGGTCTAAAGAAACTTGGTCATCCAAGAACTGCTCCATTTGGGAATCAACTTGGAGCACTCGGGATGCTTGTTGCTGTTCTCACCACGGTCCTAAGTATGGAATTAGCGGGTGACGCCGAATGGGTTCTAATTGGTGCTGGTGTAGCACTTGGTTCACTCATTGGTTACATCATGGCTGTACGCGTTCAAATGACAGGGATGCCTGAACTTGTTGCACTCTTCAATGGATTTGGTGGTGCTGCATCTGCCCTTGTTGCTTTGTCCGAAGTTTGGAGGTATATGGAGCATTCATCGAACATACCCACTGGAAATCTAGAGATTGCCGTCATCATGGTGGCTGCGGGACTTTCAGCCCTCGTAGGTTGGATGACACTCACAGGATCATTACTCGCCATGTACAAACTCAAAGGCGGAGTTAGCGTCTTTGGCAAGTGGATTAAGACACCTACATGGGGCCCTCCATGGCTGAATCCAGTCAAGGTTATTCTTGTTGTATCAGTAGCTGTACTCATTTACCTAAGCATCGATGAACCAACAAACACCACGTATCTTTGGAGCATTATTGGAATCTCTTGCTTGCTAGGTGTTGTGTTGGTATTACCAATAGGTGGTGCTGATATGCCAGTTGTTGTATCGCTACTCAATTCATTGTCTGGTATCGCAGCAGCATTTACAGGATTTATTATCGGGAATTCAGCCCTCATTATCGCTGGTTCCCTTGTTGGGGCATCTGGTTTGATTCTTACATTCATCATGTGCAAAGCAATGAACAGAACATTGCCCGATGTTTTGTTCAAGTCATTTGGTGGTTCAGGAGAGAAGGAATCCCTTACTCGAACCAAGGTCGGGTCTGATCCTGATGAAGTTGCAATGATGATTGATGGTGCCCAGAAAGTAATCATTGTACCTGGATACGGAATGGCTGTTTCACAATGTCAACATCAAGTGAAGGAATTTGCAGATCTTATCGCCGAAAAATACGATACTGATGTCAAGTATGCAATTCATCCTGTCGCTGGACGAATGCCAGGACACATGAATGTCCTGCTCGCTGAAGCAAACGTACCCTATGAGCAGCTTATCGAAATGGATGAAATTAACCCGGAATTCCCAGAGTGTGATGTTGCCCTCATTATCGGAGCAAACGACACGACAAATCCTGCAGCACGAAGTGGTGAAGGTCCTCTCGCAGGCATGCCAATCATCGATGCTGATGCAGCTCGCACAGTCGTGATCATCAAACGTTCCCTATCAGTTGGTTATGCTGGTGTCGACAACGATCTGTTCTACATGGACAAAACGATGATGTTGTTCGGCGATGGAAAAGCAATGATGACTGGGCTTAACAACGCCATCAAAGAGTCCTAATCCTACGGGTGAAAAGCAACGTTGAAAGGATGAATCGGAGTGGCCAAAGCAGAGAGGATATTATGAAATCGAGAACACTTCTCATTTTGCTCCTGTCTGTTTGCCTTCTTGCACCTGTTGTGGCCAACCCAAACGGCCCTCCTTGGGTCAATCCAATCAACGGGGGACTCACCGTAGAAACTGGATGTACTTGCCACGGCGATGGTGTACCTTCAAACGATGTAGTCGTCTCAATCTCGGGCGTCCCTCGGGCATATTCTGTAGGGGAATCCTATGAGTTTACAGTGAACCTTCAACATGCCTCCTATGAGAATGGCGGCTTCCTCCTAACAGACTATGGTGTTGGAACATTTACTGCAGGAGAAGGATCCCAAATCGTCCAAGATACAGACGGTTCGGAACCAGGCGCAGTATCTCAAACAGCGCCAAGCAACGATTGGATTGTAACTTGGACCGCACCTTCATCCGATGTTGGAGATGTCTCGTTTTCCCTAGCTGGTAACGCAGTCGATGGGCAAAATGGAGCTAACGAAGGCGATAACTGGAACTTACTCTCGTTCTTCATCTCATCACCAGAGAGCATGACAAATGATGATGAAGAAAACCTCGTACTCCGAACAATTAGCGTCGGTGATTTCCAATCCCTGTTTGTAGCCGAAGAGAACCCTGAGGCACTCGAGGCAGAAAGGCAAGCAGAAATCGCTGATGATTTCTTTACCAATGGCAATCTGTTCTACTGGGCTACGCTAGCAATCATTCTTGTCGGAGCAGTCGTTCAAGGAGAGTTCTACGAACGTCGATTTGGTGGAGGTCCAAAGCATTTGGACATGCGACTCGCGGTCCCACAAGGTATTCGAAGAGGTATCCTTTCGATTGGCTTACTCCTTGCGTTTGGTTGGGCTGTTGATGATGGCCAACCATGGGGATATGCATTTGTCCTTGGTATGTTGACACTATGGGCCTTGTTTGGTGTATACCGAACAATCGTTCAAGCACGTGCTGAACCAGAACACCATGACTTGGTGTGAGGGAATATCTTGACATCTGCCAAGGGACTTCACCTTGAATCCGATTCAGTACAACCTGTGCAACATCACTTTGACTACCTTACTCAAAGGGCGACTCTTGGTTTTGTCCTTGTTGCGATTCTTACGATTGCAATAATGAACAAGATCGACTCAATCCTAGAGATGCTGTTGAACCATCTGAACCCTTGTGATACAGCATCATGCCTTACATTGTATGAACCAGCTTCATGGAGTGTTGTTAGGTGGTTAAGCGCAGTTATGCTTTCCATCTTATTCATACTTCCATTTGCACTCTTCTCGATGTACTCGTTTGCAAAACCTGGACTAACTCAAAGTGAACAGATCGTTATGAAAAGGTGGATGATGATTTCGTTAACACTTGCCTATGCCTTACTTTTTGCGTTGTTTTATTTCTTTATTCCATCACTCTATGATTTTGGTGACGGAATACATAATGATGCTGGTTTGACATCTCAATATGATGCAATAACACTTTTTACGTTTGCATTATCTGTTTTCTGGGCTCTTCTAATGACTTACATGTTAGCATTCGGAACCATTATGGCTGGTTCATTAGGACTGATCACTGAGAATAATCAAGACTGGTGGAGAGTTCGAATTCTTGGAATAGGAGGTGTAATTCTCCTTCTTTCTCTCCCTGGTCGATGGAATGGAACTAATATTGTACTTCTCACAATCATGGTTTTATTCTTGGAGTTCACAATCAGCAAAAGTGTACGTCGTGCAATGGAAATCATGAGTCCGAAAGCCATTTTCGATCATGAGGGAAGACGACGACTCGTCACCTATGTTGATTGCTCATGCCAAGGCGTGGCTTACCCTATTGATACATCTCCTGAAAATACTGGTTTATTGCGGTACGAATCATTGTGTTCAAACATCGATGAACGAGAACATTTGATTGACACAGTAGCACGATATCGATTGACTGATGTGATCATTGGAGGTTGTGACTCAACCCCCCTACCGGAACCATTTCAGAATTCTATTCAATCCAGTCGTTGCAAAATGAGGGGGCTTAATTTACTCGAATTGCAAGGTGCTGTACCTGCAACGAGTCCCACATTACAAATGGAAATGAACATTCAAATCGCAAACATAACCAACCCATGGTCATCAAATCAACGGTTCGAAGAGTGTTCAAAACGATATCAACATTCAGGGATTCAATCATTTCAATTCGTTCATGAGCCACGTTTACCTGAACTGCGAGAAAATGTAGTCCGAATACTAGCAACGGATTGGCGAGAAAGTGAAATTAACTCCTTCAAAACTATACACAATTAATTCACCCAGAAAACCCAACAATTGAAAGGAATCAATGGAGTGTGATGAGTATGGGGAAGAGGATTCAAGCAGTAGGGATGGTGCTGTGCATCGCCTTGGCTGTATTGTCTCATTTCTATTCGGAGCAAATCAATGAGCTCTTTAAACTTGAAGACAATACCAATCAAGACAATCCAGCACCACTTGTAGGATTGCAACAGAATGAATCGTGGCTTGTTGTATTGGTTGATTTTGATTCAAACCCTCTTACAGATAGTGCAATTTCCGATACCCAAGATGAACTAAAGCAGCACTCAGAGGATTATTTCAGCCAGGCCACAGGCCAACAAGTTTCAATTGATATTTCAGTACATGATGGAATTCTTCGTGCACCGAAGGGGCTTTCAGCCTATGGAGCAGATGGCTCAAATGGTAGAGATTATGGTGATGGAGGTCAATTTCTTCCTGCTCTGCTTGCTGAATTTGTAGTTGAATCAATGAACCAAGAAAATCTTGAGTCGTATGATTTGAACGATGATGGAGTCGTAGATCGCTTCCTCATCCTCCATTCCACTATCGCACAGGAACAAGGAGGCGGATCTTCGAATCGAATTTGGTCTCATTTCACTTCGTTTATTGAACCCATAAAAAAAGCAGACGTCTCATTTGAACATTACACGATGTCATCAATGCGTCATGGGAGTAATGGATTTGGAACAATTCTGCATGAAATGATGCATCAATTTGGTGCTTTCGACCTTTATCCAGTTCATGATTCAGGATATACTGGTTCATGGAAAGGAATCGGAGTGTGGGACATCATGGCAAGTGGAAATTGGAACGGTGGGGGAGATACGCCATCCCTTCCAACAGGACCGACTATGAATGCCATTGGACATGGACCTACTCGTGATGTCCTCTTAGAATGGCCAGATAATTCCCAAGGACCTTGCATAGGGCCTTCAATTCCACTCGAATCCAGGTTTGCAGGCGGTGATCGCATCCGAATCCAAATAGATGAAAGTGAATTTGTTTGGATTGAATTACGAACTCAAGAAGGTTACGATGAATCCTTACCAGGAGATGGTGTTCTTGTTTTATTGGAAGATTTAGCAGCAGGAGACACTGCTCACAATGCCATGAACATCGATCAACGACGTCCATATCTGAAAACTATTGAAGCAGATGGAAACCAAGAACAACTCAGAGGAATTAACGACGGTGTGGCAAGTGATTTGTTTCAACCAGGAGATGAGTTTGGTGAACGAGGAATCCATATTCGTGATCATGATGGAGTTCTTGTCCCTTGGTACGCTAAAATTGTAGAATCCAATAATAAATGGAGTGTTGAATTCCATTCAATGAATTGTTCGCCAAAACATAAAATCGACTTAGAGGATTTCGGATCAACACTTCTCCAAGACGAGCCCTTATCATTAGAAATTTCACCTGGAAATGATCTGGTTCAATGTTGGGGTGACCTCACTGGATCTGATGGAAGAACAGTTGTATTTTCAAACTCCAGCACGTCTGATTCCACTCACCTTGGTACATTCAGCTCCCAAGGGGCGTTGGATTCAACTGCAACCTTTTCAGGATTCATCTATTGTGATGATGATGCTTTTGATATCAAGACCTCAGTAACCACCTTGGGTTCGATACCATTACCATCTGAAATGAAATTGATATCAAACATCAACGTTGTTGAACCTACAACAATACGTCTACCATATACGGGATTAGGTGATGAAAATGGGGAATTTTCTATCGATATTGATGGCCCTCTCTCACGTGTTGCAACAACCCCATCATCAGTCCAAGTCGAAAACGGAAACGGTACGATTCTTATCGAAATCGACCCGCAAGGATTGTTGCAAGAAAATATGTATGTCTTAGGAACCATTCATCTTCAGACATTCAATGGGGAACAATGGGATATCGAAGTCGAGTTAAAGGCACAGAGCAGTAATTCAAATCCATTGGTTGGAAATCAATCTCTCGTACTTTCAATCTTTTTCATATTGTTTGCTGCATGGTTTGCATCTTCTTACTTTAGTAAGAACAGTAGCGTCAAACATACAGAGGAAAGAGATGACTATTCCGTCGATGTATTCCTACCTGGCGACCATCTCTGAATGCGTAAATAATTCCAATTTCCAGAATCATATATCGCGCAAACCCACTGCTTGTGGACCCCTTCCGCCAAACGAACACTCAGACAGACACCTTCCCATGTAGTCGCTGCTTCCAATCGAGGTTGAATCAACCATGGAGCGTGTGAATCGTTCAAATCCCCATCATAGACTCTCCATCTACAACCGTACTTGAATCCTGGACGCAAGAGCAATCCACGTGACAGTAAATCATGCATGAGTTTTGAGTCTGAGGAAGATTCTACCTCTTGTGTGATCATGTGTTGCACATATGTATCCTCTTCATGGCGAAGGACCCGACCTGACATGTGCTCTATTCCGATTTGATCCCAATGCCATGGTTGATTCACACGAACATAGCTTCCAGATTCTGTCAATGTCCTTTTGTTCCAATAATTGAGAAAATCATCTTGATGATGTTCTCCAAGTTGTTCCCATGACAGCAGGTTTCCTTTGGGTTCAATCAAATCAAGTTTGTACATGGTAACATCCAGTTCATCATCAATGACAAACAACTCCGAATCGAGTTCAAAATCAATGCATTTTCTGCACCATTCCAACAAAACAAGCCAATCAAGTTCATCATGAGTTGTTGCAGTAGTAACCGAAGCCTGATGCTTGTCTTTCAAATGATTTCGATCACGATGCCACCGCACGCCCCAAGCAATCTGAAGATTCGAAGGACGATGCACAGTAGGAACAATCATCTCGCCACCGTTTCGACCGACGTCCAATATAATGGCCTCATAAATGAGTCTTGGATTCTTTTGAAGTTCATCTTCAAGCCAAGTTTCACTTGGAAGTGGTAAATGACGATGCCAATGGCAGAACAAAACTTCCGATGCTGTTAATCGAATGGAACCATCCTCATTCCGATAACCTAGAGCACTCTTTTCGTACAAACGTGTTGCAAGAGGGGGTTGTATTCTCCAAAACATTCCATCCTCGACAGGAGGTTGAATTTTTTGTGAATCACGAGCGCCTATTGAATCGAGATTCAATGGACGAGAAGTTCTTGCCCGTGGCTTGAACTTCCGTTGTTGTCGGACCATGTTTCACGCTAGAATTCTTCCCATATTGTTGCGTCGATGACCGATTGTCCTAAGGACTACCACCTTGACATAGAAATCGGGGAGCAGTATGGTTAGCGGGTTCTTAGGAACACTCACCACTGAGGAACGAACCCTACTCCACTTGTTGGACCATCAACTTCCAGAAAACAATTGGGAAGCTCCTATGGAATTGACTCAAGCAGGAATCTCTGCCGCAGTCCATGTCCAAAGGAAGCATGTACCTAGAACCCTCAAGCGTTTGGAACAGCAGGCATTCCTGAACACAACAAGTCGACATGTGCCCGGTGCACGTCAACGAAGAAGAGTGTATTCCCTAACTCCTGGAGGTCGTGAACGCGCTCAATCCATTCTTGACCGTATCAAATCAACACCAGTTAATTCGGGTGGTACAACTGTTCTACTCCAAACAATACTCACAAGCGCTATAGACACCTTAGAAACTCTTGCCCACATCGATGAACACATGGTTGTACATACTGCTCCAGTGATGTCACCTGTGTCCCATCCTGAGGGTTCAGCATCACTCGATGCACAGGCAGGTGAAGCCCTCATTCGACGAATGTTTGCACGCGCTTGGCAAGATGGGCGAATCACGAAGGATGAACAACTGCTCCTCAACGAAGTGGTCGATTTCTTAGGTATGCATCCGGAACGAGTTCGTCGACTCTCAAATGAAGCGCGACGGGAAATTGATGCACCTCCACCTGAGGAAATCTATCTCGATATGCTTCGACAGGCCCTCGTTGATGGTGTCATTCATGAGGAAGAAGAAGCATTGCTCAAAACCGTTCAGATCGCTTTTGATATCGATACCGATACACACGAACGTATGTTCAAGATTGCACTTCAGCAACCTTACATTACGCCTGAAATTGAAGCATATCGATCCGTCTTGAGAACTGCGCTAATCGACGGAATCATCACGTCTGATGAATCTGCAATGTTAGAAACCTTGCGAAAGACAACTGGAATCACCAACCAAGAGCATGCAATGCTACTTGCTGAATTACAAGATGGAATAGAGGGATGACAATGGGAATGAGTGATGATGATGCAAAGGTCCACGACGCTTTGAAAAAATTGGAACGTGATTTGAAAAATATAAAGTCATCAAAGGTCCTTCTAGTTGGGGATATAATGATGGATTGTTACATTCATGGGTTTGCAAATAATTTGAATTCTCGCGCACCAGTTCCAGTCCTGAAGGAGACTTCCCGTGATGTGGATGTAGGAGCTGCTGCTCACGTTGCTCGTGGTCTAGACTCACTTGGATTAAACAGCCATTTGCATGGAATCGTAGGTGACGATGATTCCGGTCTTTCAATCTTGGAAATGTTAGAAGAGGAAGGAGTGCAGACCTCTGGAATTGCAGTCCTAGAAGAGCGAACTACTACAGTTAAAACGCGGTTATTGGGTGCAAGAGAAGGATTGGTCAAAGGTGAACAACTCCTGCTTCGGTGGGATATTGAAGACGATACACCGATCCCCGATTCAGCCATAACTACCCTCATTGAGCGAACAGTTGAAAGTATCCCAAATTCATCTTGTCTTATTCTTTCTGATTATGGCCTTGGTGTTCTGAATGACCAAGGTGCAGAACGATTAATCCAAGTAGCAAAACAACACAATGTACCGGTTATTGCTGATCCTAAATTAACGGGATTACATCGAACTCAAGGTGTTGACTGGGTGTTGTTCCAATCAAAGGGTTTGGAATTGATGCGACGACGACTGGGTGCAACTACTGGCGCAGAAGCCGCTGCAATGTTGCTTGAAACCAACGATTGGAAACATCTTTTGATTCTTGAGGGCCAGGATGGGGTCACAATTCATTCTCGCAATGAGGATACAGTCCACGTCCCATGCATGCTTGAAGAGATTCGGCAAATGATTGGTTTGATTGATGCTGCCGCCGTGGCTGTTGCTACTGCAATTACACTAGGATTATCTGTTGAGGAAACAGCCCAATTAGCGAATGCTGCTAGTGAATGTATTCTTGTTGCAGACAGAACGGATCGATTTGTTCTACGACTCGATGAAATGATTAACCGAATTGGTGAGATTGCGTGGTCACTACAAGTATCGAAACGATGAGGTGAACGTGTTGAGTTCATGGCCGAGGCCGACTACTGCAGATGTTGGATTACGTTCATTCGCACCATCATTACCTAGATTGTTTGAAGAAACAGCCTTAGGGATGCAATCGTATCTTCTTGCTCAACCGATTCCCAAAGATTCCATTCATCATTCCTCGGTTTGGACCGTTCAAGTATCTCACCATGATGATGAAATGGGCCTACTACTGGTCAAATGGCTTGAAGAAATCCTTTACATGGATGAAGTCGAGGAAAAATGGCTTGTTGAAAGTACTGTAAAAGTTGACCGGAATACTGATCTGATCATGCTCCAGGCTCAAGTCCTTTGGATTGCGTCAGATGAAATCAAAAAAGAGGTTGAGATAAAGGCCGTCACACGACAAGACCTAGTCGTCTCTGAGGTAGGACATGGTGAAGTTCTTGATTCACCATGGGTTGAAGTTCCAACATTCGAAGGACCTGGTTGGTACAGCGATGTTGTGTTTGACATATAGGTGGGAATCCTTGGGTGGACGCTCGTACCCACAGGCCGTGTCTACACACTTCCTCCGTCCCGTATCCCCACAGCACCCATGGCCCCAGGTAGGGATGCTCCGTTCCCGGCCTGACCTGTTCCCCCGGTTATTTGGTTCCCGTTTCCCTCCGGAAACGGTTCGCAACACCCGGATCATGTGGGGGCGAGACATCTACGTCCGCATGCAGGAACCCGTAAGCCGCTTTCGCCGCCCCAAGGCATTCAGTCCACCGTAAAGACGATTTGTGGTACAGGGTACGCCTAGCTCCCCACCTATCCCATACAACCCTGCAACAGGGTCTATTTCAATGAAACGATGAGAGGATTCAAACCTCTTCTTCGTATTTCGAAGGACAAGATGTCTTGATGACATCAGCCTCGACGACGTAAGAACCATCAGATGATCGAAAGACCCCTTCAGCGTAAACAGTGCGGTTATCTCCTAGACCATTAGAGATGGAAGCAGAATTCGAATAGTCAATAAGAATTTCATAGTCAAGTCCTTCGAGTATGAATGTCATTGATGTTTCATTGATGCTACCATCTCGAATCTCACCACGTACTGCAACTTGTTCATCGAGATGAGATGATTTGTCTTCCATTAATTCATCAACGGTAAGAGTTGGAGCAGGTGCTTGCAAGAACACTGTCCCAAGTACTGCTATCGTAACAACACCACCGATAAGTAGCAGCCGATTACGATAAGACAGCATTGTATCATTCACTCCATTTCGTGTCCATATTTCAACATCTGCTCATCCGGTTCATTGGTGGGCAGAACCAACGGCGTCTGCGATTGTATCAAATTCAGACTGTTGGAGTTTGCGATGAAGACCATTAACTATCGATTTTGACAAGCTTGGCCCTTCGAACACGAACCCTGCATATGCTTGCAACAACGTTGCCCCCGCTGTTATCTTTTCCCATGCATCATCGGAATTCATGATTCCTCCCACCCCAACAATAGGTAACTTGCCATCGGTGTATGAATAGATATGGTGAATCATCGCTGTGCTTTGACTCTTGAGTGGTGAACCAGAACATCCTCCTTGTTCTTGATAGATCTTGTCGGTTTCGTTTGGACGTTCAAGGGTAGTATTCGTTGCAACAATACCATCGATTTTGCAAGTGATTGCAGTATCAATAATCAACTCAAGTTCTGATGTTGTCAGGTCTGGTGCCACTTTGATTAACAGAGGTTTCGTTTTTCCATTGTATTTTTTTGCGCATGCTTCGTTTTTCAATATGCATGCGTCTAGAATCTCCTTCAGATGATCACCATGTTGAAGTTCTCTAAGACCGGGAGTATTTGGTGACGAAACATTGACGACAAACAAATCGATGTACGGCCATAACCGTTCTAATGATGTCGAATAGTCATCTTTAGCATCTGATAGCTCAGTAACTTTTGATTTTCCAAGATTTGCCCAAACAGGAATTGTTTGTTTCCCTACTTGATTGAGTCGAATGGCCACTTTTTCACTACCCGGATTGTTAAATCCCATGCGATTAACAAGTGCACGGTCCCGTCCATTTCGAAACATACGTGGCTTGGGGTTACCCGTTTGTTCAAGCATTGTAACTCCCCCGATTTCCGAGAATGCAAGACCAATTGATTCCCAACCACGCAATGCTTCTGCGCGTTTATCCATCCCAGCTGCCAATCCAAATGGATGATTATATTCCATTCCAAAACACTGAATGTTGAGGTTTCTTTTGGGTTTGTAGAGGAATCGTAGCAGACTACGAGAGAATGGATTGGAAGAAAACAATCGAAGCAAGAGGAGAGATCGTGCATGTGCTTTCTCCGAATCCTGAACAGCCAAAAGCGGTCTTGAAAACCATCGGAAAATCCTCCCCATGGATAACGGTCGGACCGATATCCTTCAATCCTTGCGCTCGTTAGCATGCATATGGAGGAAAATTCAACCCTTTGGCTTGCCCTCCGAGAAGCCTCACGACGAATACTTGTCGAACGGAATTTAGTCATACAACTTCCAAAACCACAGCACGAACAATGGCACAGATTAATTCTCAATATGGGAGATTCTATGCCACAACGACTTGAATTCCCTTTAATGGAAGCGGGTGATTGTTCATTTCACATCAACGAACACCAAATATTTTCATTCGATTCGAAAGAACCAAACTCTCTAGACACACTTTGGCTCCCGTTTAATTCACAGCAATTAATCGAAGAACTTCTTCAGATGTGTTCAGAATTATTGCTTGCTGGATATCCAGGTTGCAGTGGCTGTGGTTATCGAGACGATGAAGAAAAATGGGATGAAACATCTCACCGCCAACGACTGAAATCTCTGCGTTAAATTTTCCAGATAACATATGTTATCTGTTTTATTTCAAGTCTGGCGAGCCTTCAAGTATTGTCGACAAACGCACTGGAATCATGAGCATCGTCGTCCTCGCTGAGAAACCAAGTGTCGCCGAAGATATCGCAAAGATGCTCAACATCAACAAAAAAGAGGCAACACATTGGTCTGGTGAAGGCATTGTTGTTACATGGGCTGTCGGTCACATGCTCGAACTGAAATACATGGATGATTACAACCCCGATTTCAAAAATTGGAGAAAAACTGCTCCAGATTTGCCGTTTATTCCTGAAGAATTTGAGTTCAAGCCAAAATCAGGATCCACGCGTAAACAACTTACTGCTGTGAAAAAACTCATGGCAGACAAAGCAGTAACAGAGGTCGTCAATGCGTGTGACGCAGCTCGAGAAGGTGAATTGATTTTCCAGACAATATATCGCTATTCAAAATCCAAATCCCCTGTATCGAGGATGTGGTTACAATCGATGACCAAGGAAGCGATTCAGCGTGCATGGGACGAAAGAAAATCCTCGTATGAATACCAGAACCTTGCAGATGCAGCATACAGTCGCAGTCATGCAGACTGGCTTATTGGGATGAATGGTTCACGAATTGCGGAAGTGTTTCTTCCAAAAAAGAGAACAGAACGAATATCTTTGGGTAGGGTACAAACTGCAACTCTTGCTATTCTTGTCGATCATGAGATAGAAATATTGCAACATACAGCACGACCATTTTGGGTCTTAACTGCCCAATTTGAATGCAGCAGCAGTTCTTGGAACGGACGTTGGGAAGGTGGAAAATCCAATGAAGACACGAAGGCACACTGGATTCTTACCATTGAAGATAAGGAGCGAATTCAAGCACTCCTCGATTCCAAAGAAAAAGCAACAGTGACTCAGAAAATTTCTGAAAGTAAAGAACGACCGCCTCTTAATTTTGATTTGACAACTTTGCAACGACAGGCAAATTCAATGTTTTCGTGGCCAGCAAAGAGGACACTTAATGTTGCTCAATCACTGTACGAACGTCATAAATTGACGACATACCCGCGTACAGATTCACGATATTTACCAACTGATATGGTAGAGACAATCAATACAACTCTTAGCAATTTGAGCCAACTCGATGACATGAAAGGTTTCATTGAAACACTTACATCCAATGGACTCAAAAACGAGAAGAGAAACTTCAACGATGCGAAAGTAAGCGACCACTTTGCAATCATCCCAACAGGCAACTTACCGACTGAGAGCCTATCAAAAGATGAACAACGTTTGTTCAATATGATTGTCCGTAACTTCATTGCCTCCTGGTATGGTGAAGCGTTTATTGAGAAGCAAAAAAGAACTGCAGACCTGAAAGGAGAAATCTTCACTAAAGAAGCTCAACAATACACAACATTAGGATGGCGGGAAGTCGTCCCAAAAAATCTCACCTTCCCAGAAGGTTGGGGGACTGTTTCCGAAGACTCACCAATGGCTGATATATCATCGCATGAATGGAAGGAAGAAAAGTCAAAGCCTCCCGCTCGAATAAAAGAAGCGAGACTTCTTTCCTTGATGGAGAAAGCTGGCAAGGACATCGAAGATGAAGATCTCGCTGAAGCCATATCTGGAAAGGGGCTTGGTACTCCTGCAACACGTGCGGATACAATTGAAAAATTACTCTCAAGAGGGTACATTTCACGCCAACAATCAGGTGCACTTAACGCAACACCACACGGAATCCGTATCATTGAAATCCTACGTCGCATTCCTGTTGAATGGATAACCTCCGCAGAATTAACAGGAGAGATGGAAGCAGCTCTTACATCCGTACAAAAAGGAGAAATTAAGGCAACGGAATACATGAATTCAATCATTGAACAGACCACCGATTTGGTTGTAAGAGTTCGTGACCATGACCGAAGCAAATTGTTCGAACAGGACGATTCCATTGGCAATTGTCCAAAATGTCAGTCAACAATCATCGAAACTGCATTGTCGTATACTTGTGAAATGAATGAAGGTAAGGAGAAGGGATGTTCGTTCGTTTTCTGGAAAGATACCAGCGGTCGATGGTTCGACAGGTCAACTGCCAAAAGACTACTTGAGCAAAGGGAAATTACTGATCTCCATGGATTTTTCAATAGAAACGGGGAATCCTATGAGACATCCATTGTAATTTCTGATGAAGGTAAAGTGACCTCATCCAAGTCCACAGGTAATCGTGCGAACTCTTCTGATGAAGCATTGTGTCCCTGTCCAAAATGTGACGGTACGATTCGAGAAACTGATACCCATTATGCATGCGATCAAGAGGAATGTAAGTTCTCTGGTGTAGGTAAAGTCATTTGTAAGCGTGAAATTAACCGAGAGGAAGCAAAAGCTATCCTCGTGGACGGAAAATCACCGCTCATTCAAGATTTCATCTCAAGACGAGGAAGGCCATTCCCTGCATTCCTTGTTTTGGAAGGGAACAAAGTTGGATTTGAATTCCCTCCTCGGGAAGTTGCTGCTGATGCACGTCGATTTGAAGTCAAACCCGGAGTTGTTGCTGTTTGCCCGAAACACGGAACTGAAATCTTTGAAACTGAAACACATTATCGTCCAAAAACCAGTGCTAACGGGTGTAAAATAGATATCCCTCGAGAAATCTCAAAGCGTGAAATCACAAGAGAAGAAGCAAAGCAACTTATTGAAAAAGGGGAAATCGGACCATTCGACGATCTCATTGCCAAGAAATCTGGAAACCCATATACTGCAATTCTCTACCTCAAAAAGAACGAACGGGTAGGTTACCGGTTTGCTAAACGCTAGATAGAGAAGAAACTTATTGAAGTTCGGTCCATCGTAGGAAATCATGGACTTCGACTATGATGTGATCGTTATCGGAGCAGGGCCTGTTGGAGGATATACTTCTCGGCTTCTTTGTGAGCGTGGACTATCTGTACTCATGGTCGAGGAACACAATGAAGTTGGGAGGCCATTCCAGTGCGCAGGACTTGTTACACCAAGCGCGATGGACGCTGTAGAAGCCTACGATACTGTAGTTGCAGACGTTGATGGAGCGCTTATTCATGGCCCATCGGGAACACTCGTCCCTGTTGGTCGAGAGGGTGAACTGAGAACATATGTTGTCTGTCGTAAGAGATTTGATCAAACAGTAGTCCAACAAGGTCTCGAATCAGGAGCAGACTTGCTCTTGGAATCCCAGCCTATCTCAGCTGATGTTCAATCAAATGGCGTTGTTGTTGAAATCAAAAACCAAAGAACTGAGGAGACAAAGACACTAAACTGTAAACTTCTAATTGGATGTGATGGAGCTCATTCTTGGGTCCGACGTCGATTCAAGATGGGCTATCCAAAAGAGATGATGGTGGGATTCCAAACCGAAGTCGTAGGATATGAAGGGCACAACCGTTGGCTCGAGATGTACAGTGGTTCAGAAATAGCACCTGGTTTCTTTGCATGGGTTATTCCTTCTGGCAATGGAACGCACCGAATTGGGCTATGGTCAAAGGCTGATCTCTTAGACGGCAAAACTGTTCTCGATTGCTACAATGATTTACTGAACCATCCATTGTGGAAAGACCGTTTTGAGAACATCACAGAAACGGCTCGATACTGTGGCCCCGTCCCATCTGGCATGATTCGTCGTCCATTCAAAAATCGCGTTATGGTGATTGGTGATGCAGCAGGTATGGCCAAACCAACCACGGGAGGAGGTCTCGGCCCGGGTTTCAAACAAATATCATCCATCGCTGACAAACTGGTGAAACAAATCAACTTAAATCAACTAACTGAGAAAGACCTGAAATCAGTAACAAAATCATCTTGGCCGAAGATGAAAAAGGAACAAGACCGTGCACGAGCTCTTCGTGATCTTCTTGTTTCGACGAGAACTGACGACGAATTAGACAATCATTTTGCGAACTTTGCAAAACCAGAAGTCATCAGCCTCATCAATGAAATTGGAGACATTGAGAAACCTGTCCCACTTGGCCTTGCACTTCTCAAAAAAGTACCTGCATTCCGTAAACTCGCCCTTCAGGCTGGAGTCAAATTACTCTTCACATGAGGTGATGCAGCAATGGGCAAATGGTCGATTCTTCACCGTGTGCGTTACCCACCATTCGATGACCGTCGAATAAATCCTGAAGCAGCACCAATATCAGAAAAAATTTTGGAAACTGATCTCAGT